>VOFF01000190.1_pt1 | contig 192001 bp, 195 predicted proteins | sample 5384061 | NCBI WGS metagenome assembly VOFF01 (sample SAMN12384725, study PRJNA508395) | human gut metagenome | isolation source: healthy gut E | host: Homo sapiens | reverse complement strand
ATATGTTACAGGATACAATTTGTGGGGAGCAGAAAGAAAAGGAATGTTTGAGGATAACGATATAGTAAAAGAGATTGTTGTTTCTGAAGGGATAGAGTATATATTTAACAGATGTTTTGACCATTGTATTTCATTAGAAAGCATACAACTCCCAAGTACTATAAAACAATTCTCTTTTACGAATTGTGAAAGTCTGAAAAATGTTAATTTTAATGGTGATGTAAAAGAAATTGAAAGTTTATCATTTTCAGGCTGTTCTTCATTAGAAACGCTTGTAATTCCGGATAATTGCTTCTTATGCATTTGAAGGATGCGAGTCTTTAGAAAAAATCGTGATTTATAACAATTGTGTAGAAATAGATGACACAGCTTTTGACGGTTGTGACAAACTCACAATCTATGGAATAAAGGGTAGTTATGCAGAACAGTATGCAACCGAGCATAACATACCTTTTATGGAAATAAAGGAATAATTAAAACAATGGATAAGGAAATAATTAAAGATAACAAAATAAAACTCATCATATGTATTATACTTTCATTATCAATTTTCAGCATATATATTCCTATTAATACAGGTGGATATTTTACAATAATAATGTGGTTTGTTCAAATTATCATACCAATTATTTTCGGAGTGCTGATAAAGGAATATAAAAACTTTTGTATTTGTATAGCCGGTCTGACTTTATCAAATATACTAAGCAGTATTTTTATATGGATATGGGTACAAAACCAAATTACAATGGTAAAAGAATCAGTTAAAAACTATGGAGCAGTATTTGCAATTGTCGCATTCGTTATAATTGCAGATCTTTCAATTATATTTACTGTCTTTGTATGCATAGAGTGTATTATATACTTTATTGTACGATATAAAAATTACAAACAAAAATTAAACAGCTGACTTTAACCGACAGACAACAGATTTACCATAGTCTTTGCCTGTCAATTTTTTTATATTTTGTTTTTAAAAAAATTAATATTCATTATGTATTGTTTTATTTATAAAATTATGGTATAATCAATTAAAAATTTCTTAAATGAGGGATATATTATTATGGAAAAGAAAAGAAGTAACTTTTCCGGTGGCCTGGGATTTGTATTTGCTGCGGCAGGCAGTGCAGTAGGCCTCGGAAACATCTGGCGATTCCCCTATCTTGCCGCACAGTACGGCGGCGGTATTTTTATTTTGGTTTACCTTATATTAGCCGTAACCTTCGGTTTTGCAATGCTTACCGCTGAAATTGCTATCGGAAGAAAAACAAAGTTAAGCCCTGTACTTGCCTATAAAAAGCTCAACAGCAAATTCGGCTTTTTGGGCGTACTTGCAGTTATAGTTCCTATCATAATCTGCCCTTACTACTGTGTAATCGGCGGTTGGGTAACAAAGTATGTTACAGTATATGCACAAGGTCTTGCTACACAAGCGGCAGGAGATAATTATTTTTCCGACTTTATCGGTAATCCGTGGTCACCGCTGGTATTCTTTCTTATATTTATGGGATTAAGCGTATGCGTAATTTTGATAGGTGTTAAAAACGGCATTGAAAAAATCAGTAAATTTCTGATGCCTATGCTCATTATTCTTACAATCGGAATTTCGGTTTATGCACTGACACTTCCGGGTGCGCTTGACGGCGTTGCCTACTACCTTGTACCGGATTTCAGCAAATTCTCCTTAATGACGGTTGCAGGTGCTTTGGGACAGCTTTTCTACTCAATGAGCCTTGCAATGGGTATTATGGTTACCTACGGTTCATACACAAAGAATGAAATCAACCTTACCAAATCTGTAAACCAAATTGAAATTTTTGACTCTGCCGTTGCACTTCTTGCAGGTCTTATGATTATTCCTGCCGTTTATGTATTCAGCGGTGAGGCAGGTCTTTCAAAAAGCGGCCCGGGTCTTATGTTCATGACTCTTCCGAAAGTATTTGACCAAATGCCCGGCGGCGATGTTGTTGCTCTGTTGTTCTTTATTCTCGTATTCTTTGCGGCAATCACAAGTGCCATTTCAATTATGGAAGCTATAGTTTCCTCACTTATGGACAAATTCCATGTAAACAGATGTGTTGGCTGTCTTATCGTAATCGGACTTTGCTTGTTGATGGGTATTCCGTCATCACTCGGAAACGGAATCTGGTCTGATTTTAAAATTTTCGGAATGGATATTCTGACATTCTTCGATTTCTTCAGCAACAGTATTCTTATGCCGATTGTAGCGTTCTTCACCTGTATTCTTATAGGTTGGGTTATCAAACCAAAGACTATTACAGAGATGAAGTTACACGCAACGGCGAAGCTTTCAAGAAAAGGTTTGTTTAATGTAATAATTAAATATGTCGCTCCGATTTGCCTTATCATTATTCTTGTAACATCAATTCTTACTCAATGCGGAATTATTACTATCTGATTTTAACAGAAACTGCATCTTGTCATATGACAGGGTGCAGTTTTTTGATAAGGTTTTTTATAAAAAGTTGGGGTAATTTATAGTTTAGCACATAATTTAAGTTGAATTTTATAATTTCTTCGGGAAGAATTTTGTTACCTCTAATCTGCAAAACTTTACTCGAAATCTTAAATAAGAGTTTTTATATTTAACAAAAACAGAACTGTTTTAAGAGAATATTTTTATTTGACAAGGAAAAAGCAGAGTGATATACTAAGGTTAGAAGAAACTAACTTACAAGGGGCTGTTATTATGGAATCTATTATTTCTACAATTATTGTTTGTGCGGTTATCGCTGTTATATGTGTAATCGGTGTTTTAAAATACATCAAAAACCTTAAAAGCGGTTGTTGCGGTACAGGCGGCGACAGCATAAAAAAAGTTAAGCCGCAGGACAGTAATGTGAATAATTACAGCTTTGAATACAAAATAAAAATCGACGGTATGACTTGCAAAAACTGCGCAATTCGAGTGGAAAATGCTTTTAACTCAAAAGAAAATTATCTTGCAAAGGTAAAACTTTCGGAAAATTCCGCTTATGTAAGAACAAAGCAGGAAATTGCCGAAAAAGAATTGAGAGATATTGTAATAAACGCAGGATATATTCCTATGAAGACAGAGAAAATCTAAAACAGTCTGCTGCGTCGGCAAAATGCATACACAGCAGATAATTTTAACGACTTAGGTTAGTTAAAACTAACTAAATGAATTTTTAAAATAACTTTTATTTATTTTTTGCTTGACAATATTTGCTTTGTATGTTAAATTCTTATTATTGAACATATGAACAAATAAACATATATTCATATAAATAGCAGGAGGTAATTTATGTTCCTTGAAATTAAGAGTATAGAAAAGTATTACGGTACAGGGGAAAATCGTACAAAGGTATTAAAAGGTATTACCACCGAAGTTGAGAAAGGCAAGATTTGCGTTTTGCTCGGCCCGTCAGGTTCGGGTAAGTCAACCTTGCTCAACATTATCGGCGGAATAGAAAAAGCCGATGGCGGTAGCATTTCCATTGACGGCAGTAAAATCGAAGATATGAACGAAAAGCAGCTTTCGCTTTACAGAAGAAATCATCTCGGTTATGTATTTCAGTTCTATAATTTAATTCCGAATCTTACTGTAAAAGAAAATATAGAGGTAGGAGCATTTTTAAGCAAAAATCCTCTTGATACAGATGAACTTTTGCATACTCTCGGCTTGTGGGAACACAAGGATAAAGTTCCGAGTCAGCTTTCGGGCGGTCAGCAACAGAGAACATCAATAGGCAGAGCAATTGTAAAGAATCCCGATATTTTACTCTGTGATGAGCCGACAGGTGCGCTTGATTATAAAACTTCAAAGGATATTTTAAAACTTATCGAAACCATTAATCAAAAGTACGGAAACACAGTAATTATCGTAACTCATAACGACGCTATTAAATTGATGGCAGATAAGGTTATCAAACTCAGAGACGGAAATATTCGTAAAGAATATGAAAATACCGAAAAAGTTAATGCCGAAGAGCTTGATTGGTAAGGAGATGAATTTATGAAGAATCCGCTTAATAAGCGACTGCCACGAGAACTTAAGGGAGATATCGGAAAGTATATTGTTATTTTTATATTCTTAGTGGCTACTATCGGAGTTGTATCAGGCTTTTTGGTTGCCGGTACAAGTATGAAAACCGCTTTTGACGAAAGTTTTGATAAAAATAATATAGAGGACGGTAATTTTGTTCTTGAAAGCAAGATGACCGATGACCTTAAAACAAAACTTGAAGATGAAGGTTTAACGCTTTATGATAATTTTTATAAAGAAGAAACCTATAAAAGCTCTACATACAGAATTTATAAAATGAGAAATGATGTAGATAAGATAGAACTTTTTGACGGAGAATTTCCAAAGGCAGACAATGAAATTGCACTTGACAGATTGTTCAGCGAAAATAATGATATAAAAATCGGAGATAAAGTAACGCTTGACGGCAAGGAATACAAAGTCAGCGGTTATGTTGCTTTTTCCGATTACACATCATTGTTCAAAAGTAATACGGATATGATGTTTGACGCTCAAAACTTTACTGTTGCAACTGTAACAGATAATGCTTTTGACAAAATTTCCGATAAAAATTTAAACTATTGCTATTCCTACACTTTTAACGATGCTTCATATTCAGAGCAGGAAAAGCACGATAAAAATACCGATATAAAAGAATTGATTGCAAAAAATGCAGAGCTCAAAAACTTTATTGCCGAACCCGATAATCAGGCAATCCATTTTTCGGGTGATGATATCGGTTCGGATACATCTATGATGATAACTCTTTTATATATCGTTATTGCTATTATGGCATTTGTATTTGCAGTTACTACTTCAAATACTATTGAAAAAGAGTCTGCTGTTATCGGTACACTCAGAGCATCAGGCTATACAAGAGGCGAATTATTAAGACATTATCTTGTTTTGCCTGTAATTGTTACTCTTATCGGTGCGGTACTCGGTAATATTCTCGGATATTCGGTATTTAAAAATGTTATAGCAGATATTTATTACGGAAGTTACAGCCTTGGACCGTATGTTACATTGTGGAATGCATATGCTTTCTTTATAACAACCGTTGTGCCTTGTATAATTATGGTACTTGTCAATATATTTATTCTCAGCAAAAAGCTCTCGCTTTCACCTCTTAAATTTTTGCGTCATGACCTTAGCAAAAAAGAGAAGAAAAAGGTTGTGAAGTTACCTGATTTTAAATTTATGACAAAATTCAGACTTCGTGTGATTTTTCAAAATAAATCCGGCTACATTGTTATGTTTATAGGTATTTTATTCTCGAACTTTATTTTAATGTTCAGTCTTTTATTGACACCATTGGTAAATAATTTTAAGACAGAAGTAATCGATAATATGATTTGTAATTATCAGTATGTTTTAAAAGTTCCTGTTGAAACAGATACTAAGGGAGCGGAAAAGTACGCTGTAACCACACTCGAAACCGATTTTGAAAATTCGGACAATTCGGATGAAATTACCGTGTATGGTGTGGATAAGGATTCGGACTATGTAAAAGCAGGTTTTGTTGACAGAAATTCCGTTTTTGTATCCGAGGGTGTATTGGAAAAATTCGGATTAAAAGTCGGAGATAATCTTGACTTAAAGACAAAGTATGATGATAAAACTTATCGACTGACAATAAGCGGTACATATAAATATCCCGCATCACTGGCAGTCTTTACAGATATAGAAAATTTCAGAAACGAATTTGAAAAAAGCGATGATTATTTCAGCGGATATTTTTCGGATAATGAAATAACCGATATTGATGATAAGTACATTGCAAGCAAAATTACTCAAAAGGATTTGACTGTTGTTTCCGACCAAATGACAGATTCAATGGGCGGAATGATTCCTATAATTGTAGTATTTTCCGTTGTCCTTTATATGTTGCTTGTTTACCTGCTTTCTAAAGTTATAATCGAAAAGAATGCAAATTCCGTTTCGATAGTAAAAATACTCGGCTATCAGAACGGAGAAATCACAAGACTTTATATTATGTCAACAGCGATTGTAGCCATTCTTTCGGTAATAATCAGCTTGCCGATTTCGTATTTGTTTATGAAAGCTATATATTCCGAAATTATCAGGAGTTTTTCAGGCTGGCTTACTTTCTACATTGACCCTATGGTTTATGTTCAAATGCTTGTTTTAGGCATACTTGCATATGCTGTTGTAGGTGCGTTGCAGTTCAGAAAAATTAAAAAAATTCCTATGGAAGAGGCTCTTAAAAACGCAGAATAAAAAGTACAGACCGATACATTTTGATGTGTCGGTCTGTTGCTTTAGTTTTGAAAAAATTGATTTGTTGTTCTGTAATTAACGGATAGCGTATAAGCTCTGTACCGTCAAGATTTTCTCTGTGCATATCTACGGCGGAAATCTGATGATTATTATAGGTTGTGTAGTAATAAATTCCCTTTGCGGTATTACAGCAGGAAGTATAAATCGTAATTTCATACTTTCCTTCGCTGACTTCACAACAACCTCGTTGCTGATCTACAGAGCCGAGAATATGGAAAAATTGGCTTACACTTTCGTTTTCGCTTTCACCTGAAATTGAATTCATTTTAGTAAATGCAACTCTCACAAATCGTGATGCAGATGAAAGATCACCCGGCAATCCGATTGCCCCCATACCACGGCTGTACGAATTAAGTGTAAGTCCGTTTGCAAATGTGTTCTGCGGTTGTTTAGCGGAGAGCGACATATAATTGTTCAGCAGAAACATCTGTGTTTCAAACGGTGGATTGTTAGTGAGTACACCGACAGGATTATCGTAAATATGAAGTCCGTCCGCAACGGATTCAACGGTTATAGATTCGTTTTTATCTGCAATTATCCAGTGAAGCCCGGCGGTCGGAAGTTTATCGCTGAACGGAGTGCCTGTGAGATTAATTTTTGCAAGTAAGTTTTTTGCATCGCTTACACTCGCACATTTGCTTAAAATATACGGTATAAATTCAAATTGCGCCACATTTTCCTTACTGTCGTCAGGTTCGGCATAAACGGCATTTCCGACAAAGTTAAGTCCTGCCATTCCAAGCCCTTTTTCGTTGATTGCATCATAGTAGAGCGGATAATTACCTGCAATATGAGCCATTCCGATTATTGCATAATGGGAGCTGCAAGTGCTTGTATGACGAAAATCAAAGGCATAGTTTCTCGGTGTAATTGTAATTTCATCACCGTAAGAAAATTCGTAATCAAGAGTTCTTCCAAAATAAAAATCTTTTGTTTTGTATGTTGCGGCAGTGCACATATATATACCTCCTCGTGTTATTATTTTCAAAAAATAATTTAATATGTAAATGTTCAAAATAACATCAGACTCCCTGCCTGCTGACAAGGAGTCTTTTGTTTTTTAATCGGATTATTACCACTTAAGTTCGCCGTCACCGCCCATAAGTTTTGTCATTTTCTCAATTTTTTCAAGCGGAAACGGGGGAGATGATACGGGTTTCATTGCAATAGACATAAGTTTCATCGGGTTATCGTCAGCGGCAATTCTGTTTGAGCTTAATGTTCCGCAGATTTTGCAGCGGTGAATAATCGCCCATTCGCCGTTTTTGCGAACCCATACTGCGACAGGTTCCATAGTTCCTCCGCAATCTGCCTCACGATCACCGGGTTCAATATCAAGATGTTGACTTGACAGGCAGTAAGGGCAATGATTGCGATGGTCGCTTCCCGCACCGTTAGGTACAACAAGTCTGCCGCATACCTTGCAGGTAAAACTTTCGTTGCAAGCGTGTGATTTATAATAACCTTTTTTATATGATTTTTTCTTGTTTTCTCTATTCATAGAGCATAATCCTCCAAAAAGTAAAATCAAAAACCTTTTGGGAGGTTTGTGGGTAAAAGTAGCAAACCTCCCGATTATGCTACTATTACAGTTGTATTAGTCTTTGCCAAACACTAATCTCCTTATTAAAATATTTATGAAAAAGCCAAGGCTTAGTCAACAATCGGTATTTTTATTATATCAACATATAAAATATTTTTCAATATACATCAAGTGAATTTTTGTATAAAATTATATTTTAATTTTTTCCCACTCTGTCCTTGTGATTTCGTACACAACAGTTGTTTCATTTTCACTGTCAATAAATTCATCAAGTTTTTTACAACCGTATGACACAGCGACAGCGGCGGAGGGAATGTTATCTTTTAAGCAAACTGCCTACAAGCCAAAGCCGAAAATATTGTATCGCTCAATGCTTTTGCCAATCCAATTCATTACTCTTGCTTTATCAAATGTATATGGATAGTGTTGCATTATATCAGAATCTGCCAAAATATAGTGCAGTGAAATCATCTTTTGTTAGCTCACGAAGAAATAATCGTTCTGTTTCCGTAATCATAAAATCACCGTTAATAATTTTAGTTTTTATATATGTAAAAGTCAACAAAAATCAAAGGGAACTTCTCGGTTGAAAAGTTCCCTTAATTTCATGCAAGTGCTTTTTTATTTTTAAAGCCTTTCATTTTTATATAGTAAACCGCAAGCATTAACAGCATACTTGCCGTCCATGCGGCAGGACCTGCAACGCAGATTGATATATAACCGATTATTGAGCTTAAAATAACCGGTGCACATATTCTCATAAGTACCTCGATAAGCGAGCCGATCATCGGAATAATGCCGTTTTTAAGACCCTGTATTGTGCCTCTGTAAATGAACAACATTCCGAGAGTAAATTCAAACGGGCAGTTCCAGAATATGAATTGTACGGAATAATCTATTGTTTGCTGAGAGCTGTTGCTTGTGAATATTCCCGTAATCGGTGTGGCAAACAACATTGTTAATGCGCCAACTGCTATTGCGTATGTTATGCAGAGAATAAGGCAATAGTTTACGCCTTTTCGTATTCTGTCATATTTTCCTGCGCCCTCATTTTGTCCCGCAAAGGTAGCAATTACCATGCTCATTGAGTTCATCGGATTTTGAACAAGCATCTGCACTCTGTTGCCGATAGTATATCCTGCAACCGCATATGAGCCGAACTGATTTACAAAATACTGCAAAACCATCATACCTATAGAAATTACAGAGTTTTGAAGTCCCATAGGACAGCCGACTTTAAGTTCGTCCGCAACCATTCTGCCTATACTTGTAAAACTTTCTTTGGTCGGCAAAAGAAGTTTAACTTTAAAACATATGTAAATACAGCAAAGCACTGCGGAAATTAATTGTGAAACTACAGTTGCTATTGCCGCACCTGCAACATCCCATTTGAATACTACTATAAACAGCAGGTCAAGTCCGACATTCAGAACAGAAGAGAACAACAGTAAATACAACGGAGTTTTGCTGTCGCCGACCGATCTGAGCAATGATGCTGTAAGATTATAAAGCATAGTTGCCGGTATGCCGAGGTAGATTATTGTAAGATACCGGCTTGCGTAATCAAAAGTTTCTTTTGTAGTGCCGAGCATTGTTAAAAACGGATTTACTAAAAATACAAAAGCAACTGTAAGTACGGCAGATGATATAATTCCGATTAATATATGTGCGGCAACACTTTTTTTGATTTGCTTAATATTTCCTGCACCGAAGTGTTGAGAGGTGATTACCGAACAGCCTGCCGATAAACCTATGAAAAAGCCGAGCGCAAAAAAGTTAAGAGAGCTTGTAGAGCCTACCGCCGCAAGTTTGATTTCGCCAAGCGTTTGCCCCACTATCAAGGTATCAACTACATTATATAATTCCTGTAAAAGGTTTCCTATAATTACGGGAATGGCAAAAAATAAAATCTGACTGAATATTTTACCATGCGTCAGATTTCGTACGGATTTTGAACCGGTCATAATAATTCACACTTCTTTGTTAAAATTTATTGTAAAGAATAATTATGGACTACAATATCCTTAAATTCGTATGAATTATAGCATAGCAGAATAAAAAAGTAAATCCTAAAATTTTGAAAAATACACTGATGTTTACTTAAAAAATTTTTACAAAATGCACAGTTGTGTTTATAAGAGAAAAGTAAAATTACAAGATGTTTAGTTGTAGTGTGAAATATTTACGCAAACAACAGGCGAAAAAATCACGCCTGTTTATCGTAAAAATATTTAGGTTAAATGTAAAATGTTAATCAAAAGCAGCCATACCATACCGTAATATGTCACAACTGCAACAAGGTCGTTTATGGTTGTAATCAATGGGCCTGACGCTACGGCAGGGTCGATTTTCATTTTGTTGAAGAACATAGGAACAAGTGTGCCGATAAGGCTTGAAATTACCATAGACGCCAAAAGCGAAAATCCTACGCAACCCGATACAATAAACGAGTAGGCAATATCGTTTCCTTTAATAAGGAAAATATACAGAGCGACAAAGATCACTGCCATTACACCGAGGAGAATTCCGTTTGAAAATCCGACTTTCATTTCTTTGACGGTGAGTTTTAATTTGTCTGACGCTGTCAGATTTTCATCCATAAGTACACGGATTGTAACCGCAAGCGATTGAGTGCCTACATTTCCCGCCATATCAAGTATGAGCGACTGAAAGCATATAACTATCGGAATAACGGCTACCACCGATTCAAAAATGCCTACCACCGAAGATACTCCCATACCGAGAAAAAGCAGAATAATTAGCCAAGGCAATCTTTTCTTTGTGCTTTGAAAAGTGGTTTCGTTTAAATCTTCTTCTGCGGTCAAACCACCGAGTTTTGCGTAATCTTCACCGAGTTCCTCGTCCACAACCTGAACAATATCATGGGCGGTAATAACGCCGAGAATATGTTTTTCGTCATCAAGCACAGGGATAGAATCCTCTGCATAGTCTTTTAATTGTTCAATACAATCCGTAATTTTTTCGTGTGCCTTTACAAAAGGATATGACTTTACTATGATGTCATCAAGATTTTGATAATTCCTTGCAACAATTAAATCTTTCAAATCAATAGCGCCGAAAAAACAGTTGTTGTCGTCAACAGCGTAAATCGTATTGATGTTATCATTTTCACCTGCCTGCGAGATAAGTTCGTGTCTGGCTTCTTTTATAGAAAGATTTTTGCTTATAACGATGTAGTTGGTAGTCATTTCACTGCCGATTTCATCATCGTCATAAGATAAAATCATTCGTACATCTTGTTTTGCATCGTTGTCAAGCAAGGCGACTATTCTTTTTCTGTCGTCATCGCCGAGCTTTTCAAGAATATCTACCGCATCGTCGGAGTCCATTTCCGAAAGGAGATTAGCAACTTTATCGGAATTAATTTCTTTCAGATACTCTTCCGAATCTTCAATGTAAGAAAATATTTCCGCAACAAGTTCCACACCGAGAACAGGGTAGAGCGCTTTTCTTTCGTCGGCAGTCATTTTTTCAAGAGCGTCGGCAATATCGCTTGTATGGTAGTCGGAAATTTTTTCTATAAGCTCGTCTTTTGGAAGTCCGCTCCTGAAAATCTTTACGATTTCGTCTGCATACATTGGTTTGTTTAATACTTTCTCTGTCATATCATTACCTCCCATTTGCCTCAAAAGGGCATAAAAATACCACCGCTATTCCCACAGCAGTTTAACAATTGATTGTTGAGCAGTATAGGATAATATTCGGTGGAACAGAAAGTAATATTATGTTTACAAAAGGCTAAACATCAGTCAGAATTTAACAGACATCCTTACATTGAGTATTTCCGTAACACCTGTTTGAATACTTCGACCAAAACTACTGCAACTGTCCATTAAATCTCACCTCCGATTAAACTTTATCATATATTAATTTATCACCTAAATATATTTATGTCAAGTAAGTATAAGAATTTAGATTTAAAATTTACAATCCGATAACAATATTATGCACAAGTTGTTTGCAACTTATAAAATATTATGAATTATGACAGATTTCCCTATAAAAAGTGATGCTTTATATTTGCAATTTGTGCCGCAGCACAAAGAAATTTGTGCATAAAAGTGTTGCGCTCATAAAATATCGTGGTATAATAATGGCATAAACAAAAGAGATTTCAAAGCAATGGGGCTTCGTTGAATACGAAGTCCCATTTGTGATTTGATAGGGTATGATTTGAAAGGATGATAATTATGACACCTGAAAAAATTGTTGAAAACCATAAGAAATATGTACTTCAGTCATGGAGCAAGCAGGGTAACTTAAATCCTATTCCTGTTGCAAAGGCAGAGGGAATTTACTTCTACGATTTTGACGGTAATAAATATACAGATATGTCTTCACAGCTTGTAAACCTTAACTTAGGTTACGGTAACAAAGCTATCGGAGATGCAATTAAAGAACAGGTTGATAAGTTTTGTTTTGTAGGTCCGTCATACGCAACAGAGGCAAAGTCAACACTTGCGGAAATGATTATTAATCTTCTTCCGGACAGTTTTGGCAAAGTATTCTTTACAAATGCAGGTGCAGACGCAAACGAAAACGCAGTAAAGATTGCAAGAATGTTTACGGGCAGAAACAAGGTATTCAGCCGTTACAGAAGTTATCACGGTTCTTCATTCGGCGCAGGCAACCTTACGGGCGAGCCGAGAAGATATCCGCTTGAGCCGGGTATTCCGGGATTTGTAAAATTTTTTGATCCGTATGTTTACAGAGAGGCTGTTGAATTTGAATCCGAAGAGGCAGCTACAAAATATTATCTCACTAAATTGAGAGAGCAGATTATTTACGAAGGCCCTGACAGTGTAGCCGCAATCGTTATGGAAACAATTACAGGTTCAAATGGTGTAATTATTCCTCCTAAGGGTTACTTACCGGGAGTAAGAAGGATTTGTGATGAGTTCGGTATTCTGATGATTTGCGATGAGGTTATGGCAGGTTGGTGCAGAACAGGTAAAATGTTTGCATTCCAGAATTTTGATGTAGTTCCCGATATTGTATCATTTGCAAAGGGCGTTACCTGCGGCTATGTTCCGCTCGGCGGAGTTGCGGTATCGCAGAAAATCGCAGATTACTTTGACGATCATCTTCTTTCCTGCGGCCTTACATACAGCGGTCATCCTCTTGCTTGTGCGGCAGGTGTTGCCTGTGTAAACTACTACAGCGAGGCTAACATTCTTGACAATGTAAACAAGGTTGGCAAGGTGCTCGGTGAAATTCTTGAAGAAATGAAAGAGAAACATCCTTGTGTAGGCGATGTAAGATATATCGGTTTGTTCTCTGCTATTGAACTTGTAAAGGACAAGAAAACAAAAGAACCGTTAGTTCCGTACGGCAAGGATGAAAAAGGCATTATGGGCAGTCTTGTAGGAATGTTAAAGAAGAAAAAGTTTATGACTTATTCACACGAAAATATGCTCTTTGTAAATCCGCCGCTTATCATTACAGAAGAACAGATCAGGGAAGAAATGGTAAAGATGGACGAAGTTCTTACATATGTTGACAATGAATTGATTTGATACTATAATAGTAAAATTCTAAAATAACGGGAGATATTAAAATGTCACATTTTGTAGTTCCAAATCACATAGTAGTCGGCAAAGGCGTGCTTAACGAGGCTGCACCGCTTTTAAAAGAAATGGGCAGAAAGGCTTTTATCGTAACAGGCAGACACATTGCGGTTTCGGATATGATGAAAAAACTAACGGCATTGCTTGACGAAGAGGGTATAGGATATGTAATTTTTAACGGCATTACAGGTGAGCCTGACGATGTTATGATAAATAACGGTGTAAAGATGCTTAAAGAGTCCGATTGTGATTTTATTATCGGAATCGGCGGCGGAAGTCCTCTTGACTCGGCAAAGGCAATCGCAGCAATGGCAGTAAACGATGGCAGTATTGCGGATTTCAGCGGAAAAGAAATTACAGGCGAAATTTTGCCGCTTGCTGCAATTCCGACTACCGCAGGTACAGGCAGTGAGGCAACTAAATTTACGGTAATTACCGATTCCAAAAAGCAGATAAAAATGCTTTTGAAAGGTGATGTGCTTGTTCCGAAACTTGCAATTGTAGACAGTGAATTTACTGTCGATGCACCCAAAAGTGTTACAGCCGCAACAGGACTTGACGCTCTTACACACGCAGTAGAGGCTTATACCTCTAAAAAAGCTTTTTCTATGACAGATACGCTTGCGGTTTCTGCAGTAAAAAGAATTATGAAATATTTGCCGATAGCTTATAAAGAACCCGACAATGCAGAGGCAAGGGAGCAGATGAGCATTGCGGCTTTGGAGGCAGGCATTTGTATAAATAATTCAAGCGTAACCATTGTTCACGGAATGAGCCGCCCTATCGGTGCATTCTTCCATGTGCCGCACGGTATGTCAAACGCAATGCTTTTAAAGGAATGTTTAAGTTTTGCGGTATCGGGTGCATATGAAAAATTTGCAAATTTGGGCAGAGCAACAGGCATTGCAGACAATGATGATTCGGATTCGGCAGCAGCCGAAAAGTTTATTGATTCATTGCAGAATATCTGTGATGTATGCGAAATTCCCACTCTTGAAAAATACGGCATAGACAGAGATGAGTATTATTCAAGAATACCTAAAATGGCTATTGATGCGGTAGCCAGCGGAAGTCCCGGCAATACGGTTAAGACAGTAACCGAGGACGACTGCATAGAAATTTACAAAAAACTGTATGCTTAAAGCATTCGGTAAAATTTAAGATTACAGGCACAGCAAAGGCGCAGTGAAAACTCAACTTTGCTGTGCTTTTTTATTATTCGGGAGGTAAGATATATGAATTTGAACAGCGAAGCAATTATGAAAAATGATGTTGAAATCGCTATAAATAATGTGTCGGTGGTGTTTAAGGATAATCAGGGCAACGATGTTAAGGCACTCGACAATGTGGATTTTGATATTCACAAGGGAGAATTCATTTCACTTCTCGGACCTTCCGGTTGCGGTAAAACAACCCTTTTAAGAACAATTGCCGATTTGCTTGAACCTACATCGGGCAATGTCAGAGTAAGTAATATGACTCCTAAGGAAATAAGACTTATGCAGAAATTCGGAATTGTATTTCAGAATCCCGTACTTTTTGAATGGAGAACAGTTAAGAAAAACATTGAACTTCCGCTTGAAATTATGGGTTACTCTAAAAAAGACAGGTCTGACAGAGCAGACGAAATGCTTGAGATGGTAGGACTTACAAAGTTTGCAGACCATTATCCGCAGCAGCTTTCGGGCGGTATGCAGCAGAGAGTAGGCATTGCGAGAGCTTTTGGCATAAGACCGGAAATACTTTTGATGGATGAGCCTTTTTCGGCACTTGATGAGTTCACTAAGGAAAAGTTACACCTTGATCTTTTAAATATTTGGGAAAAAACAAACAAAACAATTGTATTTGTTACTCACAATATTCAGGAGGCTGTTTTCCTTTCAACAAGAATTTGCGTTCTTTCTCCACATCCGGGCAGGCTTTCGGCTGTTGTTGACGCTGATTTGCCTTATCCGAGAACGATTGATATGAGAGATACTCCTCATTTTGGCGAACTCGTTTCAAAGGTAAGAAACAGCTTTGAGGGTGGTAGCTTATGATGAAGATAATTAAAAAGATAAAAAGCTCCAAAGCATCGGTAACTTTAGTTTGGGTGCTTGGAATACTTGTAATATGGGAGATATTTGCTTTTGCGGTAGCCGCCACAAAACGAACTCCCGAAAACATTATGCCGCATATATGGCAGATAGCTTATTCGTTTATTGACCCTAAACCTGTAGCAAACGGTATGAGCTGCTTGCAGGTTGTGCTTGTAAACGCAGGGCAAACGCTTTCAAGAGCAGGACAGGGCTTTTTGATTGGTACATTAATCGGATTCGGACTTGCAATTTTAATGAAACTTTCAAATACAGTCAATAAAATTGCCGCTCCGTACCTAATGCTTATACAGCTTATACCTATTCTCGGTATGGCACCAATTATTCTTGCAATGACTCACGACATCGGTTCAAGCCGAATTATCATTGCGGCAATCCTTACATTCTATCCTGTGGCTACAAATACACTTGCAGGACTTAACTCGGTGGAAAAACAAAAGTATGAACTAATGTATTCATATGCGGCAAAGAAATCCACAGTTTATTTCAAGATGCTTATCCCGTCCTGTATTCCGTATTTCTTTACAGGTTTGAAAATAGCGGCACCGATGGCAATTACAGCTTCAATCCTTGTAGATACCTTGCAGGGTGACGGCGGACTCGGTTGTATGCTCTCACAGTCGCTTAAACACGCAATGTCAATATATGTATTCTGGGATATTGTAGTATTCAGTGCGGTAATCGGTGTACTTAGCTGTTCACTTATGGGCTGGATTGAAAACGGAGTTTCACCGCTAAAGCGTATTGAACGCAAATCAAAAAAGAAAAAGGAGGCGGTTTAATTGATCAGAAGAAGAAAGAGCTTATGGCAAAAAATCAAAGAAAACCGAGCTGCTCAGACAATCAGCAGCATACTCCTTCCGGTATTGTTCGGTGTTCTGATTATTGTTTTGTGGCAGGGACAAATTTTGCACAAATTTTTTAATACCGACACAAACACACTTCCGCTTCCGTCAAGAATATGTCACATTATTTTAGATAATATTCCAGCTTTTTCACAAAATGCACTTTATACGATTATAGTTGCTGTTGCGGGACTTCTGATAGGCTCGATTATCGGATATTTAATTGCCGTATTTGCCGCAACCTTTCAAAAATGGGGTAAAGGCGGACTTACAATAGTAGGTGCATTTAATGCTATTCCGATTGTAGCACTTGCTCCTGTAATGACAAACTGGACAAAAGACATCAGCAGTGACCCGAACATAAGAAGTATGTTTGCAAAAACTTTTGTTGTTATGATTGTTTGCATTGCAAGTATGAGTATTAACGCTTACAGAGGTTTAACGGAATTAAAGCCGTTTGCAGTCGATCTTATGTCATCGTATGCGGCAAAGAAAAGTACGGTTTTCTTTAAGCTAAGACTTCCGAATTCTGTTCCGTATATATTTACAGCACTTAGAGTAAGCGTTCCTATCAGTATTATCAGCGCAGTTGTTTCTGAATACTTTGCGGAATACATAGTCGGTGTCGGCAGAGAAATCAGAGAGAACATTGTATTGGGACAGTATCCTACAGCGTGGGCATATATAGTTGTTGCTTGTCTTATAGGACTTTTAATGTACGGCGTGCTTATGCTCGTGGAATCAATTGTACTTAAAAAACGCAGAATAAAATAATTTACAGTTGTTTACCGAAAAACGGTTTACATAAAATCAAGTATATTGGGGGAATTTCAAATGAAAACAAAAATGAATGTCAAAAGATTGCTTGCCGTTTTGCTTGCAGCAATGATGACTGCAACAGCTTTTGCCGGTTGCGGTAATTCAGGCGGTTCATCATCTGATTCCAAAGCGGATTCAGCTTCAACAGGTACACCAATGACAAATGAAGAGATTATCAAAAAGGCCGCAGCAGAGGGCAAAATCGGTAACTGGGGACTTGGTAACGAATACGAAATTCTCGCACTTTTGCAGAAATATGATCTTCCTACAACATATCTTTCGCAGGACTTTACAATGGACGGTTTTGACCAGGACGATATTACACTTGCATCGGCAATGACATTTAACGAACTTGGTCTTGTAATTAACGATTATGACGGCGGTTACAAGTACGGCGATACAGTAGGCACCATTGATATGAATGACGAGGGTGTTGCAATGCTTGAAGATAATATTTTCTGTACAAAGGAGTTTGCGAAGAATAATCCTAATACAGTAAAGGCATTTGTTTATGCATCAATGAAAGGCTGGAAATACGCAGTAGAAAATCCGGAGGAGGCAGCGCAGATTGTATTTGATGCAGGTTCTTCGGTGTCTTCCGATCACCAGCTCTATATGGCACAGCAGGTTGCAAAACTTGTATCTACAGATACAAAGGGCAATGCGGTAAGCGACTACGGTAATATGGACGAAGAGGCAATGCAGCAGACTCTTGACCTTTGTAAGAAGTATGTACAGCTTGATGATTCGTCGGCATCTTCTAAACTCGAAAGTTTTACACTTGATGATATTCGTGATACACAGTACATTGAGGCAGTAAACGCATCTGCAGACGGTAAGTTCGGTACACTTGAAAAGACAGATGTAACAATTCAGCTTAAGTGGTTGCCACAGGCTCAGTTTATGGGCTACTATGTAGCACAGGCTAAGGGTTATTATGACGAAGTCGGTCTTAAGGTTACTATCACACCGGGTGGCGGCGATATTTCGGAAACAACAGCAGTAAACAACGGTACGGTTGATTTTGGTGTAACATGGGTGGCAAACCTTACTTCTGCAAATGCAGGCGGTATGGATCTCCTTGAAATCGCACAGGTATATCAGAGATCGGGTCTTGAACTTGTTTACAAAAAAGACCTCTTTACAAAGTAAGATAATAAAAACCGCGCGGCGGTAAGTTTTCCGCCGCACGGTAAAAAAGAAAGGAAAGGAACATTATGGATTTATTAATTAAAAACGGAACAATAGTTACCGCAAAGGGCAGCTATAAGGCAGATGTAGCCGTTAAGGACGGTAAAATTGCAGCAATCGGAAAAGACCTTGAAGTATCTGCTACTAAAGTTGTTGACGCAAAAGGCAAACTTGTATTGCCGGGTGCTATTGATGTTCACACACATCTGGCAATGCCGTTTGGCGGAACAGTATCTTCCGACAGTTATCTTTCGGGTACTCGTGCAGCAGCGTGCGGCGGTGTGACAACAGTTTTTGATTATCCTGTTCAGCACAGCGGCGAAACTATTATGGGACTTATCAATTCAAAAAAAGCTGTGCTTGAAAAAGAGGCTTGTGTAGACTACGCATTCCATTGCTGTATCACTGATTTAAACGGCGGAGAAATTCTTGACGAAATGGAAACAGCCGTGAAAGAGGGTATTACAAGCTTTAAGTGTTTCTTTGTTTATAAAAAAGAAAAGATGATGGTTGATGACGCAACATTTGTAAGACTTCTATTAAGAGCAAAGGAGCTTGGCGCAAAAATCAATCTTCATGCAGAAAATCCCGATCTTATTGATATGAGAACGGAGCAGTTCTTAAAAGAGGGAAAAACAAGCGCATGGTATCATTATCTTAGCAGACCTGAATTTGTTGAGGCAGAGGCAGATAAACGAGCAGTGCATTGGGCAAAGCACCTTGAAGCACCTCTTTACATTGTTCATATGGCAGACAAGGAAGGACTTGAAGAATGCATTAAGGCAAAGACAGAGGGCCATGAAATTTACATTGAAACCTGCCCGCAGTACCTTGAATTTACCTGCGATGTTTACAAGCGTGAGGACGGCAGAAACTTTGTTTGTTCACCTCCTATGAAAGGTAAGGAAAGTCAGGATGCTTTGTGGACTGCACTCAAGGCAGGACTTATTGATACGGTTGCAACCGACCATTGCCCATTCCAAAGTTACGAAAAGGATTGGGGTAAGGATGATTTTACAAAGATTCCAAACGGTTGTGCGGGTATTGAAAACCTTTATCCGTATATGCTTGACGCAGCAAACAGCGGTAAGATTACATTTGAAAGAGCAGTTGAGGTTTGTTCGACAAATCCTGCAAAAATCTTCGGCTGTGATTCAAAGGGTGCAATCGAAGTCGGTAAGGACGCAGACATTGTAATTTATGATAAGGACAAAGATTTTACTGTCAGCGTAAATAATATGCATTCGGATTGCGACCATACAATATGGGAGGGCAAAAAGCTCCACGGCTATCCTGTTCAGACATATTTAAGAGGCAGCCTTGTTTATGACAACGGCAACTTTACAGGTACACCAGGCAGCGGTATGTATATTAAGCGCAGTACCTCAAAATAGTTTTGAAAGTGGTTGATATTATGGGATACAGAGAGGTAGTTTTAAAAAGTGAAAGCAGCAGATGTCTTCTTTGTGAAAACGCTCCTTGTGCCAATGCTTGTGAACACGGAGTAAGAATTGACAGAATTATCCGTTCAATTAATTTTGAAAATCAGGAGGGTGCAAGGTATCTTCTTGCAGACAATCCTTGTGTAAGTTGCATAGACGGCAGTTGTATGCAAGAGTGCAACAGAGCAAAATTTGATGCACCTGTCAGGATTGATAAAATAACAGAACTTGTTGCAAAGGAAAAGCCCATTGCTCCTAAAGAAATTGACCTAAGCACCGATCTTTGCGGAGTAAAGTGTGAAAATCCGTTTTTCCTTTCTTCGTCGGTAGTCGGCAGTAATTACGAAATGGTTGCCAAGGCTTTTGACGAGGGATGGGCAGGAGTTGCGTTTAAAACAATCGGTATGTTTACTCCAAACGAGGTTTCACCGAGATTTGCTGAACTTGATAAGGAAGATACAGCTTTTGTCGGTTTTAAAAATATTGAACAGATATCAACCTATTCTCTTGAAGAAAACCTTGAATTTTTCAGAAAGCTAAAGGAAAATTATCCTGCCAAAGTAATTATTGCCTCAATTATGGGCAGTAACGAAGAGGAGTGGACAAAACTTGCATCTCTTTGTGAAAAGGCGGGAGCAGATGTAATCGAGTGTAATTTCAGTTGCCCGCAAATGGTAGGCGAGGGACTTGGCAGTGATGTAGGAATCAATCCGGAGCTTGTATATGCTTACACAAAAGCTGTAAGAAAAGGAACTAAACTTCCGATTCTTGCAAAAATGACTCCGAACATCACATCAATGCTTCCTCCTGCTTTAAAAGCTGTAGAGGCAGGAGCAGACGGACTTGCGGCAATCAACACAATAAAAAGTATTATGAATGTTGATTTAAACAGTTTTTCCACTTCTCCTAATGTAAGCGGAAAGTCCTCGGTCGGCGGTTATTCGGGCAAGGCTGTAAAGCCGATTGCACTGAGATTTATAAATGAAATGAAGTCTGATGAAAGACTAAAAGATATTCCAATCAGCGGTATGGGCGGAATAGAAACATGGTATGATGCGGCGGAATTTATATCACTTGGTTGTTCAACGGTACAGGTTACAACTTCGGTTATGCAGTACGGTTACAGAATTATAGACGATATGCTTGACGGACTTAAAAGATATATGTCGGAGCACGGCTTTAATTCAATTAACGATTTTTTAGGCAAGGCGGAGTACAATATTATTCCCGCCGATGATCTTGACAGAAGTTACATATGTTTTCCAAGTTTTGACCGTGAAAAATGCGTTGGCTGCGGCAGATGTTATGTATCGTGTTTTGACGGCGGACATCAGGCAATTAAGATGAACGATAAAAACAAACCCGTACTTTTGGGTAAAAAATGTGTCGGCTGCCATTTGTGTAAGGTCGTTTGCCCTGTAGGCGCAATTTCCGCAGGCAAAAAAGTAAGAAAATCAGCATTAAAGAAACATTAAGTCATAGAAAGAAAATTATCAAGAAGGAGTTTTGTGTTATGTATAAGTGTAGTATTGAAAGAATGCAGGATAAGATTTCAACATTCAGCAAATTTGGTGATGCGGGTCACGGCGGAATTACAAGATATTCTTTATCTCCGGAGGCTTTACAGGCAAGAGGTGAATTTGTAAAGAGAATGAAAGCAATCGGTGCTGAAATCAAAACGGATGATGTGGCAAATGTTTACGCTACACTTAAAGGTTCAGACCCTACATTACCTGCAATCGTAATGGCTTCTCATTGTGACTCGGTTAAGAACGGCGGCAACTATGACGGTATCCTCGGTGTAATGGGTGCTATGGAAGTGCTTGAAACAGTTGCGGCAGAGAACATTCCTCATAAACACGATTTGGTGGCTATGATTTGGACAAACGAGGAAGGCTCGCTTTATCCGCCGGCTATGATGTGTTCGGGTATTGTTTGCTACGATTATCTCCCGGCTGACATTGCAAAGAATTTTAAGAAAGAAAATATGCTTGCATCAAAGTCAATCCTTGACCCGACAAAGACTTTTGAAATGGCTCTTGACGCATCGGGTTACAAGGGCGATGAGGCAAACAGACTTAATCCGAAGGATTACAAGGCAATGTTTGAACTTCATATTGAGCAGGGTCCGATCCTTGAGGCGGCAGGCAATGACATCGGTGTAGTTACCTGTGTACTCGGTATGGTAAACTATCGTATTAAAGTTTTCGGTCAGGCAGACCATGCAGGCACAACTCCTATGAAGTACCGTCACGATGCACTTTTCGGCGCTGCAAAGTTGCTTGAATACCTCCACACAGAGTTTGATAAACTTGATTCGGAGCTTGTGTATACAACAGGAGAAATTCTTTGCCACCCTGATGTTCATACGGTAATTCCCGATTATGTTGAATTTTCACTTGATGCCCGTCACGAAGATCCTAAGGTAATCGAGCAGGTAGTTTCGATTATTGAAAATATGCCTAAGGAAATTGAGAAGTGCAAGACAGGTTATGAAATTGCTTGGACAAGAGATACAGTATATTATGACAAGCAGCTTGTTGATTTTGTACAGGAGTCGGTGAACGAACTTGGTTATTCTAACCAGAAGATTAATTCGGGCGCAGGTCATGACGCACAGTTTGCATCATATATGCTTCCGACAACAATGGTATTTGTTCCGTCAAAGGACGGTCATTCACATTGTGAACCGGAGTTTACTTCTACAGAGCTTTGTACAAAGGGTGCGTCGGTTCTCCTTAATGCAGTGCTTAAATGTGATGCAGCAGACTAAAACAATCGGAGGTTTCTATGGACAATTATATTATTACCATAGCCCGCAGCTTTGGCAGCGGAGGCAAAGAGATTGCCTCCCTGCTGTCAGAAAAACTTTGGTATTCCGTGGTATGAAAGGCAGATACTGACGATGGCGTCACAGGCAAGCGGAATAGATGAAAGCGAGTTTGTAGAGGTTGACGAAAGATTACACGGCAGCTATCTCATAAAATCGCTTACAAAACTTCCGACAGCCAATGTTTTACGACCGGAATCAAGAGATTTTGTATCGGATTTAAATTTATACAACATTCAGGCAGAAATCATAAAAGAACTGTCGCATACGCAGTCATGTATAATTGTCGGCAAGTGTGCTGATTACATATTAAAAGAAAAATCAAATGTATTCAGCGTTTTTGTCGACGCATATTACGATGACTGCGTTTCAAAAATTCGTTCGAGAATTTATGTATCTGATGAAAGAGCAAAGGATATGAAAAAGCGTACCGACAAATATCGTACAGCGTACTATAAATATTACACAAGAGGTGAAAATTGGAAAGACCCATTAAATTACGATATGTTTCTTAACACATCGAGAGTTTCAACAAAGGCTTGTGCAGAGATAATTGCAGATGCAGTTAAGCAGAAGTTCGGAGAATAAAATCTGCGGAGGTGAAGAAAATGGCAGTAACACTTGCGTCACTGTGTGAAAAATCAGGTTATCTTTACGGTATGAGGGTAATTGCCGGAAAAGACGGAATGACAAACATCGTACAATGGGTTCATTCGGTTGAAGATACGGAGGTAAGTGATTTTCTGCACGGCGGTGAGCTGATATTTTCAACAGGCATTGCCAACAAAGGGCAGGACTGGATGCTGCCCTTTGTTAAGAATCTCATAGAAAATCAGGTCAGCGGTCTGGTTCTGAATATAGGACCTTATATAAAGAGCATACCGCAGGAAGTGATAAGTTATTGCAACGAAAAGCATTTTCCTCTCCTTGATATTCCGTGGAAAACAAGAATTGTCGATATTTCAAGAGATTTTTGTAACAGAATTATTTTAAACGAACGCAAGGAAGAAAGCATTGGCGATGCGCTCAAGAATTTTATATTTTTTCCGAATGAATATGATAAATATATTCCCGTGCTTGAGTGCAACGATTTTTCTGTCGATGCCGATTATGCAATAATCGGAATAAAAGCCGATATGGCAGATAATATTTCTACTCTGAAACCCGAAACTGCATTTGAAAGAATAATTTATTCATACAAAAAGCATTGGGGCGGCTTTAAGGTAGATAATATGCTGTTTTATGTGCTAAGCAATTTTACAAATGCGGAAATCGAAAGTCTGGTTGAAAAGTTGCAGGCAGAGCAGGAGAAGTTTATGAGCGTTAATAAACTTTATATTGCGGTCAGTAAAACCGATTGTAATATAAAGTCGCTGTCAAAAGCATATCAGATTGTGCTTAAGATGCTCAAACTTTCTCAACGCAGAAATATCAGTCCGATGTTTTATGAAAAACTTGAAATCAAAAAACTCATTCTTGTTGTAGACGATAATTCGCTGCTTGAGAGCATATACAATGAAAACCTCAGGAAACTTGAGATTTACGACAGAGATAACGGAACCGATTATCTGAATTTTTTACGGTTGTATCTTAAGTATGACGGCAGTGTGCAGAAGGTGGCGGAAGAAACATTTGTGCACCGCAATACAATAAATTATCAGCTTGCTAAAATCAAAAAAATCCTTGGCAATAACCTTAAGACCTTTGAGGAACGCTTTAAACTCATTTTGGCTTTTGAGATAAAAGATGTGCTGTAATTTTATAAATTATTTTGTTGTCATAAAATACAAAGCTGACATTGCAATGCAAATTAGCAATGTCAGCTTTGTTTATTTTAATTGTGATTATATATGCAATAATCTTAATACGGGAAATCCCTTCTTTAGTGCGTTCCAGAGTAATATCAGCGCCGAGCAGGCAAGAATATCAACTATTGTCATAATCCACCAACAATAGCTTATACTTTGCAGTACAGGAGTATTGCTCCAAATTTGGTTTGAATAACTGTTTACTGCGTAATTTAAAGCCATAATAATTATGGTGTTTTTGCCTAAGAATGCTAAAAATTTAAAATTATTCACATATTTATAGCAAATAAAAAGTATGGCAACAGAAACTGTAATTGACCCCAAAAATGTAAGGAAAGTGTTGTTAAGTGTATTGTTGCAGAGGTCAACTCTTGGGTTTGTTACTATGCATAATGCACCGAGAGCTATCATAGAAAATATAAAAGATATACCGTGGGTGATATTTTTCAGCAGATTTGATTCTTTGATTTTAAGTCCTATGAACATAAATGCCATACCGATTAGAGCAACATTGATGTGCCAAGGTAATTGAATATTTATAAATAAGTACAAGATATAGTCAAGTGTTACAGACAATATACAGATAACTGTCTGTACGGCTGTGTTGTTTATTTTATTGAGAAAATAAAAGAAAATACAACAAATGAAAATACACGGCAAAAACCATAACGGAGTGCAGTTAGGCATTTTGTCTATTGCGCCCCAAGAGTAAAATATCCATTGCAAATGATTCATTGTTGAGTCAAATAATTCCTGACCTTTCAGACCTTTAATTTGTTCAATCGGTATATTTATGAGTAAATTGAAAAAAGCCAAAATAAAGTAAGGCACTATGTAAGCTTTAAATTTGGATACTGTGAATTTTTTGAAACCAAGTTCGGACCATTTTGTTTTATTATATAAAAATCCGGAAAGTATAAAGAAGAATGGCATATGAAAGCCGAAAATTGCTTTCACAAGAGGGTCAGGTGCATTTGCGTGACCTATCAGCATTAAAATAATTACAAATCCCCTTGACACATCTATATAAGCCAATCGTTCGGTTTTGCTGTTTTCCATCATATTTCCCCACACATTTTCATATTTTTCATTTTACATAACTACTATTATACCTCTGATTTTTCGTTTTTCAAGTTTGTAATAATATTTTGGCTTTTCTGATATGATTATTGTGATAAAAAAAGAAAATATTAGTATAAATGTCTTTTAATATTAAATTATTATGATATAATTATTAAAAAATAAAGATTAATATTTTGCAAGGTGGTGCTTTTATGAAAGAAACATACGAAGAGAAAATAAACAGACGATTAGGTGTAAAGCAGAGAATCATTGCGGTTGCTTCGGGCAGAGAAAAGGCTGACCTTGTACTGAAAAACGCAATGTATCTCAATGTCTTTTCAAATGAATTTTTGCAGGGCGACATAGCCGTAGCAAACGGTCTTATAGCCGGTATCGGAGAGTATGAGGGAGAAAACGAAATCGATGTAAACGGCAAACTTGTCTTACCCGGTTTTATAGATGCACACATTCACCTTGAAAGCTCAATGGTAACTCCGAGTGAGTTTGCAAAAGCGGTTGTTTCTCACGGAACAACAACCGTTATTACCGACCCGCACGAGATAGCAAATGTAATGGGAACTGACGGTATTGAATATATGATACAAAGCTCGCAGAACCTGCCTGTTGATGTGCATTTTATGTTGCCGTCCTGTGTACCTGCTACCGAGTTTGACGAGAGCGGTGCAGAGCTTGGCTACAAGGATATTGATTCGTATTTTGAGCATAAAAAAGTCCTCGGCCTTGCCGAGATGATGAACTATGTCGGAGTGATAAACGGTGACGATGATGTGGTTTCAAAAATAGTTGCCTCGCAGGCTCACCATAAAAAGATAGACGGACATGCTCCCGAACTTTCGGGAAACGACCTTAACGCTTACATAGCCGCAGGTGTTTACTCCGACCACGAATGTTCAACATTTGAAAATGCACTTGAAAAGCTTAGAAAAGGTCAGTTTATTATGATAAGAGAGGGTACTGCCGCTCACAATCTAAAGGCGCTTATGCCGTTGCTGAATCAGCAATATTATGCACGCTGTATGTTTGCCACTGATGACAAACATCCGAGTGATTTGCTGTATGGAGGACATATTGATTACATAGTAAAACAGGCGCTGAAAAACGGAGCAGACCCGATAATCACATTAAAAGCAGCAACTCACCATGCCGCAAGATATTTTGCGCTTAACAATAAGGGAGCAATTGCACCCGGTTATCTTGCCGATATGGTTGTTGTAGACAATTTGACGGATTTTAATGTGGAAACTGTTTTCAAGCGTGGTAAAGTGATTTTTGACGGTGAGGTAAAGGAGTTTGAAATCCCTGCCGCAGACGACAGGCTTATCGAAAAATGTCATAACACATTCTGCCTAAACGAAGTTATGCCAGACAGTTTTAAAGTTGACGGAAAACTCGGTCTTATCGGACTTGTCAGCGGAGAACTTCTCACGCATAATCTCGGAACAGCCGATAAAATTGATGTGGAAAACGATATTTTAAAAATCGCCTGCATTGAGCGCCATAAAAATACGAACCATATCGGTGTCGGCTATGTAAAGGGATATTCTTTAAAATCGGGAGCGGTTGCAACTTCCGTTGCGCACGACTCACATAATATTATTGCGGTAGGCTGTACCGACAGTGATATAGCCGTTGCCGTTAATGCAGTCAGAAACAGCAAAGGCGGTATAGCGGTTGTCGATAATGGAAAAATTAAGGCATTGCTTGAACTCCCGGTTGCAGGACTTATGTCGGAAGAACCTTTAGAAAAGGTAAACGAAAAACTCGAAAAAGCCAAAACCGAGGCATACCGCCTCGGTGCGGATAAAGGCATAGACCCGTTTATGACGCTGTCATTTTTAAGCCTGCCTGTAATCCCGTCACTGCGAATAACCACAAAAGGTGTATTTGATGTTGAAAAATGCGAGTTTGTTGAGAAAAATAAAATTTAATTATAAATTAAACAACAGCTCTCCTGTCACGGTAATAATGATAGGGGAGCTGTATTGTGTAATATATCAGAAGTTTTTATTTACCGATAACCTCTCTGTAAAAATCTATAAATGCGTTTAGGGCAGGGGAGCGCCATTTGTTTTTGTGTATTAATAATTGAGTCCATACAGAAACATCACAATCCGCAATCGGCAGATGTTTAATATATCCGTTGCGGTATGCGTCTTCCGTAATAAAATCAGGTAGAAAGGAAATCATTTTGCTGTTTTCTATGAGTGAGCAGATTTGCAGAGGATTGCCGATTTCAAGAATCGGGAGAATTTCCAACGATTGCGTGGCAAGCTCGTGATTTAGAAGTTTTCGGTAGCTCATATTGCTTTCTGTAAGCACAAAATCTTCGGAGCATATTTCTTTTAACAATAGTTCGTTTCGCTGTAAAAGCGGATGATCTGCGGCGGCTATAAAGTGGACTTCCTCTTTATGTTCGGCACAGATAATAAACTCCGAATCGTAAATATGGCTGTCCAAAGTAAATATTAAGTCAACTTCGTTTTTCCTTAGCATATCAAACATTTGCTCTGTACCGCTCTCCAATACAATCAAATGAATATCGGGAAACTGTTTGCGAAATTTCAGAAAGTCATCTTTAAAATAACGATTACATACCGAACTTGACATTGCAAGTCTGATATTTCCTATTATTATTTCGGGAGTTTTAAGTTCTTCAAGCATTTTTTCGTGAGATTCGAGTATATTTCTTGCGTGCTGCAAAACGATCAGCCCGTCCTCTGTAAGGTTTATTCTGTGATAAAACCTGTCAAAAAGAACAGTGTCAAGCTCATTTTCCAATTGCTTTATTTGTGAAGAAACCGTAGATTGTGTATAACCGAGTTTATCGGCAGCCGCTGAAAAACCCGAGTATTCGCATACGGCAACAAAAGTTTTTAATACATTGGTATCCATATTATTTATCCTTTATAAACGATATTTTCGTTATTATAACATAATATTATCAATTTTACAAATAATATAATTTTTGCTATACTATAAGTTATATTGTGTTTAATTTTAAAGGAGATTTACTATAATGAAGCGTGAACAACTTGGAAGCAGACTTGGCTTTATTATGCTTTCGGCAGGGTGTGCAATCGGATGCGGAAATGTTTGGAAATTTCCGTGGATGTGCGGGCAAAACGGCGGCGGAAGTTTTATGCTGGTATATATAATTTGCTTAATTGTACTCGGTATTCCGTCTTTGATTATGGAATTTGCCGTCGGAAGAGCGGCGCAGACAAGTCCTATTCATATGTATAAAAAATTAGAAAAGCCGGGACAAAAGTGGGGCGGCTTTGGTTGGGTGTGCCTTGTGGGCAATCTTGCGCTGATGGCGTTTTACACAGTTGTGTGCGGATGGATTATCTACTATTTTGTCAATTTTCTTATAGGGAATAATGCCGACCTCGGCTTTAATTCTATGATTTCTCAGCCGTCTGTAAATGTTATTTTTCTGCTGGTTACGGTAGTTATTGCTTTTGTAATTCTTTCGTTCAATATTCAGAACGGACTTGAAAAAGTAACAAAATATATGATGTGCGCATTGCTTGTGCTGATGGTAGTTTTGGCGGTAAACAGTCTGTTGCTGAAAGGCGCAGGAGAGGGAATGTCGTTTTACCTCAAACCCGATTTTTCAAAGATTGACGGCTCGGTTATAGTGGCGGCAATGAATCAGGCATTCTTTACATTGTCAACAGGTATGGGCGGAATGGCTATTTTCGGAAGTTACATAGGCAAAGACCATTCCCTTATGGGCGAGGCTGTTAATATAATTTCTTTGGATACTCTTGTTGCCATTCTTGCAGGTGTAATAATTTTTCCTGCTTGCTTTACTTATGGTGTTGAAGTAAATTCAGGCCCGAGTCTTTTATTTGACACTATGGCAACTGTGTTTAATAATATGGCAGGCGGCCGCATATGGGGAACTCTCTTTTTCCTGTTTATGGTTTTTGCAGCTTTGTCAACCGTTCTCGGTGTGTGTGAAAATATCCTTGCAATGATTAGAGATTTAACGGGTTGGTCACGCCGCAAAGGAAGTTTGATTTGCGGAATTGTTGTATTTGTCCTTGCACTTACAACGGCGCTCGGTTTTAGTGTGCTTCATTTTCAACCGTTTTCCGAAGGAACAACATGGCTTGATTTCTGGGATTTCATAGTATCTACAAATATTCTTCCGCTGGGTTCGCTTGTTCTTGCTCTTTTCTGTTGCAATAAATTCGGCTGGGGCTGGGATAACTTTATCAAAGAGGCTAACGAGGGCAAAGGACTTAAGATTAAGTCGTGGATGAAACCGATTTTTAAATATGTTGTACCTCTGTTTATAGGATTTATTTATGTTTACGGTTTGATAACTTTCAATTGGAGATAAGCTGCGAAAAATTTACACTTTTTGTCGGTTTGACAAAAGAACAGCGTATAAATTATAATATCAAATATATCAAAGTTTATCGGTGATGATTTGATGTATAATCCGCAAATTGAAACTTTTATAAGAGCAACAGACGCAGGCAGTTTTAATAAAGCGGCGGAAGAAGCAGTTAAAACTAAAAAGCAGTTATAACCTTTAAGTATATACAGATGAACAAAAACAAGACTTCTCATGAGGTCTTGTTTTTCTTATAATATAAACAGAAAAAATATTTGGAAATGTAGCTATGAATGAGCCGACCCCAAAAAGTTAGACTAAGAATCTAACTTTATTTTTAAGACAAAAATCAATAAATCCGTTGACTTCATTTCCTGTAATTATCGCAGAAAAAGAGAGAGTATAAAATTTAAATTTTCCCGATCTGTGTCCGTTATCTATATAAACTATGTTTTTCTGCACAATATACGATAAGTTGAGTTTTATATTGTCTTTGTATATTTCTCCGTTTTTTGCTGTGAGTGTTATTATTGTTGGTTTGGCGGATTCTTTTCTGATTTTTTTCGACCTTTTTACCGACCATATTCCCATAGGTATTACACTTATAAATTCAAGCAGAAACGGTATCACAAAAATATATAAATCAAATACGCACATCAAAATAAATGTGGCAAAAATTAAAACTGCCCATGACAATGCAGGCACTGCCTGTCGAAAAGTATCTTTGCCGCTTAGAAATTGAGGTGTAACTGTTACTTGATACATTTTTTACCTTCCTGAAAATTATTGTATATTTTAATTTTTTGCAATAAATACATTGTACCTTATGATACAAGCTTGTTTTCTTCCGTATTATGATATTTAAAACTGTATTTTTCCTAATAGTGCTTAGATTTTTTGTTATCGTCATAGTAGTTGCCTTATATTGCGGTATGCATAAAACCTTAAATGTGTGGCGTTGCGGAGTTTTTATGGCTTTTGAAATATATATGTTTTCATAATATTTAATTCAAGGTTACAACCTGAACAAAATTTTGCGTTGGATATGTTTCCGTAAGATATAGCCGGGCATTTTTGATAGTTAAATGTACAATTTTAGATTTAGAAAAAGTCAGCAAACAAGCCGAATTTTATATTGCTTAATTATTTCTTTGACATCAAGACTACGGCCTCGATGTGGCACGGTTGTTCAACGAAAAACATACTCAACCCCTATTGTACAAGGGAATGGTGGAACGCACCTTTTTCCTTAAAATCTAGTGGTTCGAGCCTGTGAGAACCTTGAATTGTCCTATAATTTGTATAGGCAAACAGGGTAAAGCTCTGTTCCTTAAACTTCATTTTTCATGTCATCCCTACAAACTGGAATTTATATTGCAATCATTTTTTCTTTAATTCTAGAATATTCTTCTCGATCTGCTGTATAACCCCCCTGAAATCATCATCCGTTTTTCCTGTCGGATCTTCAAGTTTCCAGTTGTCATCAAACGCTCTGCCAATAAACGGACAACCTACATCACAACCCATGGAGATGGAGATGTCTGGCTCCGGGATGCTTGATATCAGCTTAGAATACTGCTTTTTCTCCATGTCGATGCCGTAAAGCTCCTTCATGAGACGGACGGCATTCTGATTGATCTGGGGCGCAGCAAGTATGATGGAATCCTTCAGGAAATCAATGCCCGTATGATTCTGTATAATTTCTGTGAATTAGTGACTTCTCACGCTGTGGTAAAAACATCTAAAAATACCAAACACATCTATAAAATTAATTTCGCCATCACAGTAAACATATGCAGGGCATATCTCAAACACGGTGGTAACGAAACAGAGACCATGCTTCTCATACAAAAGTATCTGACACCTGTCAGGTACAATCGAAATTATCCTATCCACCTCCGTCCAAAGAGAAATAGGGATTTCATGTATCGGGTTGCATAAATCTCGTTACCATTATACTCCATTATGAGGCAGATATGCAATCTGTCTTTTTGTCATACACAAAAAATGATTTGAACTCATCATACATCTGCTTTCTACGCATTAGTGCACCTAAAAAATACAGCATTTCTTAACTGAACAGTATTTTCAATGCATAACCGCATATGATATACTGTTTTCATCATAAAAAACCTTATCTAGGAACCGTAATAATTCTATTCAAATTTTCTTCCTGATTCACTTCACTCTGCATGTACGGTCACATCACTTTCCTTTTTTTTAGACATAAACCAATAAAATATAACACAAAATGCTAAAGCAAACACAACACCAAAAACATTTTGAATCACTCTAAGACTAACTGCTCCTTGTAGTCCATAAGTCTCTGCAGCAATGGCTAAAGCACCAAATGTGTTAAATACTGCCTGCCAGCCATATTGTGCTGAAAATCCTACACCGATTCCACCAAGAATTCCTATATATGCATAGATTGACGAAGGAAGCAGAAAATATAATACTGTAAAACATATAACACCTGCAATATTTCCGACAATCCTTTTACGGACTCTGTAGTGCATATCTTCCATAGACGGCAAAATCACGGACATGGCCGCAATACCAGCCCACATTGCACGTGGCATATTACAAAGTTCTGCAATGCAAAGGACAATCGGTACGCATAAAATCTGACATATCTGCCATTTTGTTCTGGAAGAAGTGATATCAAATTCTTGTATCAGATCTTTCAGATTTCTTTTATAAGTTCTGTTTTTATGATTTCGATAAAATACGAAGCAGGTAAGTGCTGCACCTAAAGCCATTCCGACTAATCGCATCTGATAGCTTTTTCCCGTAACATCATAACCATATAGCAGCAGATACCCAAGAACCAATGTAGATTGATTAAACATTAATGGATTATGGCATCCGAACAGAATCAACACAGCCAGTGCCGCAATATTTAACAGCATTCCCAATACCGGTGAAAACTGATTTGCTAAATGCGGGCATACAGTCATAATTACAAAGAACAAAGCCAAAAGCATCGTAGATTGTCCGGTGTGGATCCCCAGATCCGCATTTCTAAACACCATGAGACATAATAAGACTACTACACCTACAATGCTGTTCTCATTTCCAAATAGGATGCTGAAAATACTAACAAAGAAAAAACAAAATGCCATTGTAACAGCTATCTTCACCAGATATACCCACATATGATATAATTTTTCTTTTTTAGTGTTTCACTCTTTTTCAACAGATTTTTAGAACCTGCCTGATTTAACTGCAATTCCTGATAAAATGTCATATAAAAATCCCATCTTCTAATTTATCTTAAAACTAGATAATCTCATCTTTCTGTATTGGAAGCTCTACAACAAATCTGCATCCACCATATTCACGGTTTTCTGCTTTGATTGTTCCTCCGGCACTATCTACAATCCGTTTTACAAGTGCAAGACCTAGGCCATTTCCTTCTGCTTTATGAGATCCATCTACCTGATAGAACTTGTCAAATATTCTGGATTTTACATCATCCTCTATTCCTGGTCCTTCATCTTCCAGAATGAACTTAACAGAATCCTGTTCTTGTTTCAGAAACATCGTAATTGTCCCCTTTGAAGGGCTGAACTTAATCGCATTATCCAAAAGATTTATCCAGATATGCATAAAAAGTCCTTCATTCCCAGTATATTTAACTTCCTCCAATTCCACCTGAAAACCAATTTCTTTTTCTGTCCATTTTGTTTCCAATGAAAGAAATGCCTGGCGGATCTGTTCATCCAGACGATATTCTGTTTTTTTTTTTCATTGGTATTCTGATTCTCTAACTTGGATAACAGCAAAATATTACCAACCAATCCGGAAAGTCTTTGGGTGTTAAATAAGATTTTTTCTACATATTTCTCTTGATCCGGAGACAGTTCTTCTCCCTGAAGCAGCATTGTATATCCTTCAATGGCATTAATCGGGGTCTTAAACTCATGAGAAACATCAGATACAAAATTCATCTGCAGCACCTCTGTTGCACGAAGTTCTTTTGTCATAACGTTAAAACTTTGATAAGATTCTCCAACTTCTGCTATACGGCTGTTCGTTTCCAAATGCTGTTCAAAATCTCCCTGAGAAACTTCCTTCATTGCTTTACTAAGTCTGGTAATTGGTTCCAGTAACTTTGCATTGATAAAGGAAGTGATCAGCCCTGCAATCAATGTATTGAAAATCAAAAGCCAGCCAAGCACAGGTATGCTGCCCGGCAGATTAAAAAAATGATTCAAAAAAGCAAATAATAAAGCAGATATGACTGTTGAAAATACAAGTGCCAGCCAGATTGCACCGGTCAGACAGGATCGGATCCGCAATCCTTTTTCTTTCTTTTGTTCCATTATTTTTTCACCACCTTGTATCCAATTCCACGCATTGTTACGATTTCAAAATCAGGGTTATCTTTAAAACGCTCTCTGATTCTTCCTATATGTACCTCTATCGTATGTGGGTCTGCCTCCGTCTCGTATCCCCATACTTCATCCATCAACTGTTGTTTTGTAAATGTTCTGCCTGGCGAAGCTGCAAGCTTATATAAAAGCAGGAATTCTTTTTTAGGCAAAACAAGACTTTCCTTATCAGTTGTAACCGTCATTGCATCATAATCAAACTCTGTTGAACCGATCACAATTTTGTGTTCATTCAGTATCTGTGCACGGCGAAGCAGTGCTCCGACTCTTAAAACCATTTCATTCACATTTACCGGTTTTACCATATAATCGTCACTTCCCGAAAGAAATCCCTGGCGCATATCATCAAAGGAACCTTTCGCAGTGATCATAAGCACCGGTATCTGATATCCTGCTGAGCGAAGTTCTGACACCAGTTCATAGCCATCCATAACCGGCATCATAATATCAGAAATGATCAGATCAATATATTCCTTATCCAATACTTCTAATGCCTGTGCTCCATCCGATGCACTTTTGACTTGATATCCATTCTTCTCAAGCACTTTTTGGAATAGCTGGCTTAATTCTTTATCATCTTCTACAATCAATATTTGAAACACGTTTTCCTTCCTCCTTATTAAAACAGATACCTTGCCCATCCAAGCAGATGCTGTACCAAAAATATTTTTCTCTGACGTTTCTTTGTTAATTCGATTGGCTCTACATGATATGGATCACGATATTCAAAAGCTTTTATATCAGAAATATTTGTAAGCCCCGTCAACACACCTTGGCCTTTTTCATCTCGTAAGCCTCTTTTTACACCATACTCTGAATACCAGATTCTTACTAATGCTATCATTTTGTTCACAAAAAATTGCTTGCTGTTTCATATAATTTTCCAAATTGCTCATTTGAATCGCTCCTTTCATTCTGTTACCAACTTACATACTATACTCAGATATTCTTGTTTCCAGAGCATTCAGCATTGTCTGTTCTTTTTCTTATTCTTATTCATTAGCAATACAATACAATGGAAAACTCAATTTAACCTCAACAAGGTTTGTTTTTTCATCCATGCAAAATCTTCTTTGTACAACAGACTGTTAGATATAGCAAAAACGGCCTTTCAAAAAAGTTAACTTCTAAATCAACTGTTTTTTGAAAGGTCGTTTCATCAGAGTTTATATGAAATTGCAATATAACTGCATATAGAAATCAGGAAACTTATACAGTACAAAACAACCGCTCCAAAGCTAAACAATATTTCTCCCAAATAAGTTAGTCCTGGCATAAATCCATATCCAGGAAGATTATTAAAGTAAATCATCAGTCCTATGGATATAAGCAGCGGAATTAGTTCTGACGAAAACAATATCCGCCAAAGTTTTTTTGCTTTCTTGCGAATGGTTATCACAAATAATATTATTTGAAATGTAAAAATTACTATATATGTAATCAGTAAGAACAGTGCCATTACTATTTTCCTCCGTAAATTCCGATTTGTCAATTTCATTAAATATGAAATTTATCTCTCTATCGTGGATTCAGATATGTAATCGGATTCTGTGCCGACTGATTCATCTTCAGTCTGGCTATCGACTTTCCAATGTAGAATGTTTCATTCTCATCCAACGGAAATCCCTGCTCATATCTTTCATTCACGAAGAACACTCTGTTTTTAGTGCCTTTTCCAATATAGAAAATTTGCTTACTGCGTGGATCTATGAGTCCATACACATAATGATCTCCGAGTGAAAGAAGACTCTTCTCTGAAAATCTATCCATTCGTTTCTCCTAGTGTGCTGTCTGCATTACCTTATTTGTATCCAAATCAAAGCCAACCTGCCAAAACAGCACAGCCTGACCAATACGCACAAACCACACCGTTAAGCCACCTATCCCGATTTACTCCTCTTTCCTTGACATCAAGACTACCGTCTCGATGTGCGCTGTATGTGGGAACATATCTACGGGTTGGATTTTTTGGATTTTATATGTGCTGTTCTTATCTATGTATGCCAAATCTCTTGCTAAGGTTTCGGGGTTGCAGGAGATGTATACTACTGTTTGGCGACATTTTTATAAGGGAAGAGAGGAATTTTTCATCACTGCCTGCTCTCGGCGGGTCCATAAATACTACATCGGGCTTTTCGCTTTCTTCTGCGACTGCCTCCATAAATTCGCCTGCATCGCCCTGATAAAATCTTATATTCTTCAAATTGTTTGCTCTTGCGTTCTGCACCGCATCCTTGACTGCGTCTTTGTTAAGTTCAACGCCTATAACTTCGCCTGCACCGTGCTTTGCGGCAACAATTCCGATTGTGCCGATTCCGCAGTAGGTGTCAAGCACTGTTTCTTTGCCTTTCAGATTTGCAAATTCAATTGCCTTGTTGTAAAGCACCTCGGTCTGCACAGGGTTAATCTGATAAAAACTCTTTGGTGAAATTCTGAATTTACATCCGCACAAAATATCTTCAATGTATCCTTTGCCGTACAGTACCTTTTGCACATCGCCGAGCACAAGGTTTGTTCTGTACGGATTTATATTTTGAACAACTGTTTTGATTTCGGGAAACTGTTTGGTAATCGCTTTTACGAAATTATTTTTTGACGGAAAAACAGGAGTGCCTGTTACCAAAACAAGCATTACTTCGTTTGTTGCAAAGCCTCTTTTTACAAGTATATGTCTTAAAAAACCTCTCTGCTTGTCCTCGTCATAGGTTGTGAGCTTGAAAGATTTAAGCATTTTTCGTACGGCAACTATGATTTTATCCGCCGTTACATCTTCTGTCATACATTCGTCAATGCCGACGATGTGGTGAGTTCCCGATTGGTAGACACCCGAAATTATTTTACCGTTTTTATCTGTCCTGAACGCTGCCTGAACCTTGTTGCGGTAATGATATGGTGTGTTCATACCGATTATTTTATCTGCCTTGCAAAATTTTGAGAGCAGTTTTTCAACTTTTTTCTGTTTAAAGCTAAGTTGCTCGGTGTAGGTGAGATTCTGCAACTGACATCCGCCGCATTTTTTATATACGGGGCAGCTGCCTCTTTTTATGTTTTCTTTTGTATTGCTCATAATTTATTCTCCGTATCAATATCTGAAAAGAGCCAAAGCTTTGGGTGCTTGGCTCTTTATTTTGTATGTATTATTCTTCTTTTTCTTTTTCGTCTGTTGTTTTTTCTTCGCTTGTACTTTCATCAACAAGTCTTTTTACAACAACACGAATAATTCTCTGATTTGCCACTTCCATAATCGTAAAGCGGAAACCGCCTGCCTCTACGCTTTCACGCTTATTCGGAATACTGCCTGCATTTTCAAGAATGTATCCGCCGACGGTTATGCTGTCACTGTCAATGTAATCTTCGTCAAGGTCGAACAGCGCAAGCATATCGTCAAGCTCGAGGTCGCCGTTTACAAGAAATTCATTCTTGCCGATTTTGTAGTAGTTGTGCTCAATTTCTTCGTCCTCGTCCCATATATCGCCGACGATTTCTTCAAGCAGATCTTCCATTGTGAGAATACCGAGAGTTCCGCCGTATTCGTCGGTAACGATTGCAAGGTGAACTTTTATTCTCTTGAAAGTGCTGAGAATTTTTGAAAGAGGTTGAGTTCTGAATACAAAGTACGGCGGCTGCATTATGTCACGCACATCCGGTGCGATGCCGTCCGCAAGTTTTTCGAGATAATCTCTTGTGTGAAGTACGCCGACAATGTTGTCAACGGTATCTTTATATACAGGAATTCTTGAATATCTGTTTTCAATAATTAAATTTTTAATTTTCTCCGGCGAATCGTCCACGCTTATGAATGTAACATCAACTCGAGGTGTGATGACTTCTTCGGCGGTTTTTTCGTCAAAGTCAAGTGCAAGGCGAACCATCTCGCTTTCGCTTTCTTCAAGCACGCCCTCTTCTTCAATGCTTTCTACTATATATTTAAGCTCATTTTCGGTAACGCTCGGTGCATCCTCTGTTCCGCCTGCAATCTTAAGGGCAAGGCTTTTGAACTGTACAAGGATAAACACAAGTGGGGTTAAAATGAACATCAAGAACTTTATTATGCCTGCTGTTTTAAGAGAAAAGCTGTCGCAATTTTCTTTCGCCAAACATTTAGGAAGCACCTCACCGAATGTGAGTACAAGCAAAGTAGTTGCACCCGTTGCAATAGCTGAACCGTAGTCGCCGAAAAGTGCCATACACAATACCGTTGCAAGTGATGAACAGCTAAGGTTTACTACATTGTTGCAGATAAGAATGGTGGTAAGTGCTTTGTCAAAATTTTCAATAACAAAAAGAGCGGTTGTTGCTTTTTTGTCGCCGTCTTCGGACTTCTTTTGAATACGGATTTTGTTTACAAAAGAAAATGCCGTTTCCGTTGCGGAAAAGAACGATGACAATGCAATAAGTACGAAAATTACTATCGCCATTACTATGTTTGATGCCAATTAAACTCACTCCAAAAAACATTATTACTTTTATACTACTATAATTCTTTTATATCATTATTGTTTTTAAGAAAAAAGAGCAAAAAGATTGAAATATATTGCTATAAATGCTATAATATTTAATTGCAAAATACATTATTAACGCATTTTTGGAAAAAATATTTTTCGGAGGTGCATTAATATGGCACAAAAAGCAAAAGAAAAGAATACCACAGCAAAAAAATCGGGTAAGTCAAGGGTTGATAATACAGTAAAAAATCCGAACGAACAGCCCGAAAAAAGTCGCTTGAAAAAGACAGTCCCATTGACGAACAGCATACGGATCAGGTAGAAGAAACAGGTTCGGTGCTCACTACGCATAAAGACAGCGTAATTCATTGTCTGACAATTATAGGACAGATTGAGGGACATTACATTCTTCCGCAACAGAATAAAACGACCAAGTATGAGCATGTTATTCCGTTGCTTGTATCTATTGAAGAAGACGAAAGAATAGACGGTCTGCTTATTTTAATAAATACGGTCGGCGGAGATGTAGAGGCAGGTCTTGCCATTGCCGAGGTTATTTCGGGAATGAAAAAGCCCACGGTTTCAATTGTGCTCGGCGGAGGACATTCCATAGGCATACCGCTTGCCGTTGCGGCAGACAAGAGTTTTATTGCACCGAGTGCGTCTATGACGGTGCATCCTGTGCGAACTACGGGACTGACGCTCGGCGTTCCGCAGACTTTTGAGTATTTTCAGCGTATGCAGGACAGAATTACAACCTTTGTTGCGGAAAATTCCGATATTTCAAAAGAACGGTACAATGAGCTTGTTCTCAACACGGGCGAACTTGTAATGGACATCGGAACGATTCTTGAGGGGGAAGAGGCTGTCAGTGAAGGCCTTATTGACGAGGTCGGCACGGTTTCGGATGCAATTGACTGCCTGTACACAATGATAAAACGCAATAAGACCCGTAAAAAACGTGGCAGATAATTTTATTTTTTACAGTAACCGCATATAAATAAATGCGGTTATATGGGCGGTCAAAAGTCGCCCTTACATATTTTATGGTTAAAGGAGTACATATTATGTCAATTATTGATGCAATCATTCAGGGCATCGTGCAGGGCTTAACAGAGTTTTTGCCTGTATCGAGCAGCGGACATCTTTCTATTACACAGCATATTTTGGGCGCAACGGAAAATAACCTTTTCTTTAATGTTATGCTCCATGTGGGAACACTTGTAGCGGTAGTTGCTTTTTACCATAAGCTTATATGGAGTCTTATCAAGGAATTTTTCTCACTTGTTAAAGATGTATTTACAGGTAAATTTAAATGGAAAGAGATGAATTACGAAAGAAATCTTATTATGATGCTCATTATAGGACTTCTTCCGCTTTTCCTGTTATTCCTGCCTATTCCGGGCACGGATATGAAAATTAAAGATCTTGCCGATGTTCTTACAGGCGAAAGATACTTGATTGTGGTTTCGATTTCTCTGATGATTACAAGTATTTTGCTTACTGTCGGTATTATCTGCAACAAGAGAACTATCGGTTCAAACGCAGGTTTTAAGCATTTAAAAAATGTAAAGCACAGCGAAAATTCGGCAGGCAAAGAGAGCTTTAATGTTCTTGACGCTGTATGCGTAGGTCTTATGCAGTTTGTTGCTGCAATTTTCCCCGGTATTTCCCGTTCGGGTTCAACTCTTGCAGTCGGTGAGATGAGAGGTATAAACAAGCAGAAAGCGCTTGACTACACATTTGTTCTCGGTGTTCCGTCAATACTTGCGGCAGCTCTTCTTGAGGGTGTTGACGCAATAAAAAGTCCGGAGGGCATATCAATTGACCCTGTGGTAATTATAGTTGGTATGGTAGTTTCTGCAATTGTAGGCTACTTTGCAATTCTTATTTTCAAATGGTTCTTAAAGACCGACAAAATGATAATTTTCGTAGTATATACTGCACTTGTAGGTATAGTATTCCTTGTTATTTCCTGCATTGAAATGAACACAGGAGCAAATGTCTTTACCGGTGCAATGATTCAATAATGCTTTTAGCGGAGGTAGTATAAATTGGCAACCCAGAAAAAGACAACCAAAAAGAAAGCTTCAGGTAAATCAACCTCCTCAAAAGCAAAAAGCACTAAAAAAAGTCAACCGATACCTGAATCACAACCTTTGCTGACACCAAGGATAAGAGCAATTATCCTTGGTGCTTTATCACTGTTTTTTGTAATTTTAATATTTGTTCAGAGCGTAAATTTATGGAGTACGGTTCGTTCCGCACTTTTTGGGAGTATTTGGCTTTGCAACATTTCTTGTTCCCGTCTTTCTTATGTATATGGCAATTATTACGGACAAGGAAAAGCAAATACAGCATTTTAAAAGTAAGGTAGCACTCTGCATACTTATTGTTTTGCTGATAGGAGCATTGATTTATGTTGCAACAGGCACTCCTCATTCGGAAAAAGGTTATCTTGCCTGTGCAGGCGAACTTTATCTCGATATTTTCGAAAGTGAATCTTACTTTACATTCGGCGCCGGTTTTATCGGAGGATTGCTTGGTTATCCTATGGCATCGTTAATCGGAAATGTTCCGACGGTATTGATTTGTATTCTTGTATTGCTTGCCGTTATTTTCGGCATTACAAATCTTTCAATCAATGATATTGCAGAAGCTGCCGCATCAAAGGTTGAGCAAGGTGTTACATATGTAAAGCACAAGAGCGAAGAAAAAGCAAGGGTAAGGCGTGAGTACATTGCCGAGCGTGAGGCGGAAGAGGCACAGCGTGAGATGTTTATTGCAGGCGGAGAGAATGACAAAACCATAGTTTCTCCTCAAAAGAAAAAACGCAGAGGCAAGAGGAGCGGCATTGATATTCCTCTTGATGAAAGCACTCACGATGATAATAAAACAAAGCTTAACAGAAAACTTGAGGTTGACTGCGACTACAAAGCAGATGTTAAAGATGCGTCAAAAGTTGCAGATGAAGTTGAAGAGCCGCAGTTTTATGAAAGTCCCGAAAAAGAAGTGTACGGTGAAGAATACGAAGAAGGAATAATACAGAATGAACATAACGAAAATGAAAATGTTTCTGACGATTTGATGGACATAATCAACAGAGCAAGCAAAAACTTTGATGAAAAGAATCATAAAGCAGAAACAGAACCCGAGCCGGTTCCGTCATACGAAGAGAACAGACATAACGAAGAAAACAGCTTTGAAGAAGAACTTGAAAATGCAAGCTATTCTCCTGTTGAAATCAGAGAAAAAGAAGAAAAGCCTGAGTATCATTTTCCACCTGTTCAGCTGCTTAGTCTTTCAAAAAATAATAACGACAGAAACGCATCCGAGGAAATGCACAATAACGCTAAAAAGCTGATTGATACGCTTGACAGCTTTAATGTAAAAGCATCTATAGTAAATATTTGCCGTGGTCCGTCTGTTACAAGATATGAACTTTCACCTGCTCCGGGTGTAAAGATAAGCAAGATTACAAACCTTTCAGACGATATTGCACTTAACCTTGCCGCAAACGGAGTAAGAATCGAAGCTCCTATTCCGGGCAAAGCCGCAGTCGGTATTGAAGTACCGAACAAGGTTGTAAGTATGGTTACTATGCGTGAGTTGATTGACTCTGATGAATTCAGAAGAGGAAAGAGTAAACTTACCTGTGTACTCGGTAAAGATATTTCGGGTGAAATTGTGGTTACCGACCTGTCAAAACTTACTCACTTGCTTATTGCAGGTACAACGGGTTCGGGTAAATCTGTTTGTGTAAACTCAATTCTTATGAGTATCCTTTACAAAGCTACACCCGACGAAGTAAAACTTTTGCTTGTTGACCCAAAAATGGTTGAATTTACAAAGTACAGAAGTATTCCGCATTTGCTTATTCCTGTAGTAACCGACGCTAAGAAAGCGGCGGGTGCGCTTGGATGGGCGGTTTCCGAAATGGAACAGAGATATAAGATTCTTTCGGAATACTACTGTAAAAATATTGACGCATACAATGAGCTTATAGAAGAAAATCTTAAGTATATGGCAGAAAATCCGCCTGTAGAAAATGAAGACGGCGAGCTTGTTCAGCCTGTACTTGAGAGAAACGGTTTACCCGTACCAAAGGAAAAAATGCCGAGAATTGTAATTGCAATTGATGAGCTTGCCGACCTTATGATGGCAGCTCCGAGTGAGGTGGAAGAGTACATTGCCCGACTTGCTCAAAAAGCAAGAGCCGCAGGTATGCATTTGCTTGTTGCAACGCAACGACCTACGGTAAATGTAATTACAGGTCTTATCAAGGCAAATATTCCAAGCCGTATTGCGCTTAAAGTAAGTTCAAATATTGATTCAAGAACTATCCTTGATTTCAGCGGTGCGGAAAAACTCATAGGCAGAGGCGATATGCTTTCTTGCCTGTAGGTGCGCCAAAACCAATGCGTGTGCAGGGTTGCTATGCTTCCGATGAGGAAATTGAGGGTGTAACAAATTATATTAAAAAATCTTCTTCCGCTCAATATAATGCGGAGATTGAAGAAAAAATCAAGAGAATTGCCGCAGAAGAAATTACTCAGGGTAAAAAAGGCGATGACAGAGGCGGCGATGATATTGAAATTGACTCAAAAATGGAAGACGCAATTAAATGCGTAATTGAAGCAGGACAGGCATCTACTTCACTTCTTCAGCGCAGACTCAAGGTAGGCTATGCAAGAGCCGGCAGAATGATAGACGATATGGAGCAGATGGGTGTTGTAGGCCCTCACCAGGGTTCAAAACCGAGAGATGTACTTATGACCTATAATGAATGGCTTGAACACCGTAATATTATGGGCAGTGACGATGAATAGATTATATAGGTGATATTATGGCATTTTTACCGATGAATATAAAAGAGGTTAAAGCCCGTGGATGGGACGAAGTTGACTTTGTATATGTAATGGGCGACAGTTATGTTGACCACCCGTCTTTTGGTGCTGCCATAATTACAAGAGTGCTTGAGGACTGTGGCTATAAGGTTGCAGTCCTTTCTCAGCCTGATTGGAAAAATGACGCCGACTTTTTACAGTTTGGCAAACCGAGGCTCGGATTTTTTGTTACGGCAGGCAATATAGACAGTATGGTTGCACATTATACCGTTGCAAAGCGTAAGCGAAGTGATGACGCTTATACGGCAGGCGGTAAAAACGGCAAGCGTCCTGACAGAGCTGTAACTGTTTATTCAAATATAATCCGCAGACTTTATCCAGATTCGGTAATAATTATCGGCGGACTTGAAGCCTCGCTAAGAAGATTTGCTCATTATGATTATTGGAAAAACACAGTAATGCCGTCTGTACTTTTTGACAGTAAAGCAGATATTATTTCTTACGGAATGGGCGAGCTGCAAACTATTGAAATGGCAAAGCGCTTGTCGGAGGGTTATCCCGTAGAGGCTTTGTATGACATCCGTGGTATTTGCTACGCTGTAAAGACAAGCGATTATGTTCCGAAAACCGTTGTGGAACTGCCGAGTTACGAAAGAGTTTGTGAGAGCAAAAAGGACTATGCAATTGCTGCCAGAAAAGAGCTCGAAGAGGCAGATGCGGTAAGAGGCAAAACTCTTATTCAGCGCCACGGCAACTTTATTTTAATTCAGAATCCGCCTATGCAGCCGCTTGACACAAAACAGCTTGATTATGTGTATTCGTTACCGTATGAAAGATGGTATCCGCAGTGTTACGAAAAACTTGGCGGTGTACCGGGTATTCAGGAGGTACTTTTCTCAATTACGCATAACCGTGGTTGCTTTGGCGCTTGTAATTTCTGTTCGCTTGCGTTTCATCAGGGAAGAGCGGTAACGGTAAGAAGTAAACAGAGCGTTATTGACGAGGCAAAGTCTTTTCTTAATGATAAGAGATTTAAAGGATATATAAGTGATGTGGGCGGCCCTACAGCCAACTTCCGTCTGCCGTCCTGCGAAAAACAGAAAAAGGCGGGACTTTGTAAAAGCAGAAAGTGTCTTGCTCCGACTCCTTGCCCTAATATGCAGGTGTCGCATACGGAGTATCTTGATATTTTGCGAGAATTGAGAAAACTTGACGGCATTAAAAAAGTATTTATTCGCAGCGGTATTCGTTTTGATTATCTTATAGAAGATCAGAGTGACGAATTTTTCGAAGAGCTTGTAAAGTATCATATAAGCGGTCAGTTAAGAGTTGCTCCGGAGCATTGCTCGACTGCAGTTCTTGACAGAATGGGTAAACCGCACATAGAAACTTATAAAAAGTTTTGCGATAAATTCTATAAACTGACAGGCCGTATGAGTAAAGACCAATACATAGTGCCGTACCTTATGAGTTCGCATCCGGGTTCTACTTTGAAAGATGCGGTGGAACTTGCACTGTTCTGTAAGAGGGAGAATATACATCCAAAGCAGGTGCAGGACTTTTATCCGACTCCGGGTACAATTTCAACCTGTATGTTTTATATAGGTATAGACCCTTATACAATGAAAGAGGTTTATGTACCGAAAACAGAGGAAGAAAAGTCAATGCAAAGAGCGCTTTTGCAATACTTTATTCCCGAAAACAAACAGAAAGTAATTAAAGCACTTATAAAAGCAGGCAGAAAAGATTTGATAGGTTATGATTCAAAATGTCTTGTTCAGCCAATGAGTAATCAAAATAATTATAAGGGAAATAATAAAGGTCAGAAATCTTCTTACAATTCAAATAAAAACAATTCCCGTAACAGAAACGGAAAACAGACAAAAGATAAGTTTGCAAAATACAGAAGAAAAAAGAAATAAATTAACTGTAAATGCAAACCGTCAAAGCCCTGTTCTTATATGTAAGTTTAGGTATTGACCTATTGTAAATTTTGATTTATAATTAACAAATGAAAACAAAATCAGAAAGGATTTTATAATAAAATGGGAGTTTATGAGGAATTAGTAGCCAGAGGTCTTATTGCTCAGGTTACAGATGAAGAAGAAATCAAAGAGCTTGTCAACAATGGTAAAGCTGTATTTTATATCGGTTTTGACCCTACTGCTGACAGTTTACATGTAGGTCACTTTATGGCGCTTTGTCTTATGAAACGCTTACAGATGGCAGGCAACAAGCCGATTGCTCTTATCGGCGGCGGTACAGCTATGATCGGTGACCCGTCAGGCAGAACAGATATGCGTCAGATGATGACTACAGAAACTATACAGCATAATGTTGATTGCTTTAAAAAGCAAATGGAGCGTTTTATTGACTTTTCAGACGGTAAGGCACTTATGGTGAACAATGCCGATTGGCTGCTCGACCTCAACTATGTTGATGTTTTGCGTGAAGTCGGTGCTTGTTTCTCTGTAAATAATATGTTAAGAGCAGAGTGCTACAAGCAGAGAATGGAAAAGGGACTAAGTTTCCTTGAGTTTAACTATATGATTATGCAGAGCTACGATTTCTATGCTCTCTATAAGAAGTACGGTTGTAATATGCAGTTCGGCGGTGACGACCAGTGGAGCAATATGCTCGGCGGTACAGAGCTTATCAGAAGAAAACTCGGTAAGGACGCATACGCTATGACTATTAATCTTCTCCTTAATTCCGAGGGTAAGAAGATGGGCAAAACCCAGTCCGGCGCTGTATGGCTTTCAGCCGAAAAGACAAGTCCTTATGATTTTTACCAGTATTGGAGAAATGTAGCCGACGAAGATGTAATCAAGTGCTTAAAGATGCTTACATTTTTACCGCTTGAGCAGATTGATGAGCTTGCTAAACTTGAGGGCAGTAATCTTAACAAGGCTAAGGAGATTCTTGCATATGAGGTAACAAATCTTATTCATGGCAAGGAAGAGGCAGACAAGGCACAGGAGGCTGCAAGAGCATTGTTTGGCAGCGGTGCAAATACAGACAATATGCCTTCTACAGAGCTTACGGACGCTGACTTTACAGATGACGGTATCGCAATTCTTGATCTTCTTACAAAGTGTGCGCTTATTCCGTCAAAGGGTGAGGGCAGACGCCTTATTCAGCAGGGCGGTGTTGCCGTTGATGATGAAAAGGTAACAGATGTATATGCAAATGTTCCTAAGTCTGCTTTTGAAAAAGGCTATGTTGTAATTAAAAAAGGCAAAAAGAAATTCCATAAGGCTGTTTTATAATTCAGTTTATTAACTTAATCAAAAATATTTTCCCACTATTATTAGTGGGAAAGTGTTTGTCCTGCATTATTCTGTATTTTTGCGGTTATGGCAACTGCTAAAAATATCTTAACAGAGGAGTTTAGGAAATGAAAAGTTTTTTGGCGAGTTTAAAACCTTTATTATGAGAGGCAATGTGCTTGACCTTGCAGTCGGTGTTATTATCGGTGCTGCTTTTCAGGCAATTGTAACTTCACTTACTTCGGATATCATTTCACCGATTCTCGGTTTGTTCGGCGGAATGAATTTTGACCAGTATGCGCTTACAATAGGCGATGTTTCGATTGGATACGGTAAGTTCTTAACTGCGGTTATTAACTTTATTATAATGGCATTTGTCATTTTCCTTATTGTTAAATTAGTAAATAAGATTATGGCAATCGGCAAAAAGCCTGAAGAAACGGCAGAACCCACAACAAAGATTTGCCCGTTCTGTCAGAGCAAAATTTCAATCAAGGCTACAAAATGCCCACACTGTACAAGCGATATTCCTGCAGAAACAGAAACTAAGGAATAACTTTAATACATAACTGTAACTAAAAGCTCCCGATTTTTGTATTGGGAGCTTTTGTGTTGATTTATAATTTTTGCTTAGCGGAATAAATTTGAAAAGCAATTATAAAAGTTGGGTCGACCTTTGAAAAGGTCGTGGGTGTGGGCAAAGCCAACAAATATTTCCCACATTTTTCCGTGATGAGGGATTTGTTTTACGGGTTTTGTTGGAATGACAGAACGCAATTCAAAATAAAAAGCTGAAGTCGTTTTTTATATCGACTTCAGCTTTCGCTTTATCCGTTATACGGTTTGTAATAAGTATCAAGAATCAGTTTATAAAACTCGTCTTCGTTTACATAAAACTCGGTATAAACTTCACCTTTTTTCAGCTCACCCGGTACTGAAACCATTGTCATATTCATACCGTTGTGGCTAAGCATATTCTGTGATAAATAGCAAATTTTTGACGGGTTCAGATTTGTGCATGAGTATGGGGCAGAGGCATTAAACAGGCTTACAGGTGTTGTAATGTCATTTTTAGTCTGTGCAAGAACCGTATTCATAAATGAATCAAGATATACCTGCTGTCGTTGCATACGCTTGCTGTTTGCGTCTACGCTTTCCATATCTCTTGAACGAACAAAAGCTTCTGCATTCTGACCTTCAAGATGGTAGCTTTCGCCCTCTTTAAAATCGCCTATAGTTTCGGGAGAAACAACATCAACTCCGCCTACAGCATCATTAAGAGCTGATATACCGTCAAGGTCAAGCGCAAAGTATGAATTAATCGGAATGTTGTAGAAAAGTCTTTCAACGGCGGTAACCGTATTTGCACAACTTGACTCCTTGCCGTCGCCGTAAGCATATGAAAGACAAATCTGTTCTTTTACAGTTTCCACATAATAACCGCTTGCAGAATATACCGCAACATCGGTCATTGTATCTCTTGATATATTAATAAGCTTAGTTTCGCCTGTCGAGGTGTCCATAGCAACAAGTATAAGAACATCGGCTTGACCGTTTTCGCCTTTTATATCGCTTGCACCGTCAAAAGAACTTTTATCGATGCCCATACAAAGAATACTTGTCATATTCTTGTTAAATTCATATGTTTGTCCGTTATACACAACATATTGACCGCCGTTTTGAACAACTACATTTGACGGAGCCGAAATTATATTTGTATTGTCAAGCAATTCTTTAGAGCCGTTGTAAATAAACCATACCAAAAGCCCGCTTACAACAAGAACAAGCGCAAGAATTGTACTGATAATTGTGAGTATTACTCTCTGCCATTTTTTAAAACGCCTTTTCTTGATTTTTTGATTTTCTCTAATTGCTTTTTTCTGTTCCTTAGAACCCATCGCAGGGTGATTGCTTTTTACAAGTTCGTCGTATTCCAGCAAATATTTTTCGTTGCCTGTACTCAAACTTTTTTTCTTTATTTTATTTGAACTGCCTTTTGCAGGGCGTGAGCTTTGTACCAATAATACATCATCGGAATTTTCTTTGCTTGAATGATGATGGTGATGGTGTTTATGATGACCGTGGCTTTTATACGATTTAACAAACTTATAGTCGTTAATATCATCTCTTATACTACGGTCGGCGTATTGCACATTTCCTTTTTCATCATCACTTGCCGCGCTTTCGCCTGTTTGTGAAGGCTGATTATTTGAATTGCTGTAAATATTATCGTAAGGTTTGGTTTCTTTATCGGCAGTATCCGTATTATTGCTGTTTTCGTTATTATTTTGTGAGTTCATCTTTTATTAACACCCCCTGTAAAAGAAGTCGTCCGTCACCTGAATTAAGGCAGGTGCTTAGCGTGACAATTTTGTCATTGATTGTCAGCTCCGAATTATCTCTTACAACTTTTGTGAATGATCTGGGATTTTGAATATAATCAAGGTATTCCTGAAAAACCTTGTCGTCATCAAAATCAAACGAATTCATTATATGTCGGTCGTCATATGAATAAACCGACACTATACGGTAGGTAAGTTTGTGCTGAGGTCTGTAGATGTAAAAATACTCATGGTCATTGAAAAAATCCGTATTTGTAAATTTATATAAATCGGCAAACATACTTCCGTCTGCCATATTGTGACCGTAGAGTACGGTTACCCTGTCATGCATATATATAGAATTACAATACTGTGAATAAATAGAGCCTGAAAAGCTGTAATTTCCGTAAATATCATGATCCAGGTAAAAATTATCGTTTGTGTTACTCCTGCAAACAGGGTAATTTATGTTGGTATCGGGAATATATATCCAAGAATAGATTTCGTCATTTTGAGCTTGCAGCGACTCAAAATCTATAGGATTATCTATAATAGGATTGTCGGCAAGAGTTTCGTCAATTGACGGGGAAGTAACTTCTTCGGCTATGCTCGGAGCCACAGAACTTGCAAGTTTGCTGTAATCGTCCTGCTCTTTGTGTTGAGTATTCATTTGATACATAACATAAATTACGCACAGAATTAACAGAATAATTGTAATAACAAGAATTGTGATAAGAATTTTATTTCGATTTTTTTTCATAATAAATCACATCAAATAATTATAACAAATATTGACAACCGTGTCAATATTTCTGTAAATTTTAACTATAATAAGAATTAAAAAACAGCTTTCGAAAACCGAAAGCTGTTTTTATTAGCAAAATTAGTTTGATTTCTTTGACTTAACAATAGTTACGCTGACAGCAACAGCTATAAGTGATAAGCCGATTATTACATACGGCATTGCGCTTGAAGGACCGGTCTGCGGCGATTTATCAGAAGTATCTGTTGTTACAGCCTGTGTAGGTGACTCACCGTTGATTGTGTAATAAGGAGTTACCTTAATATCACCTGTGATTATAATATCAAGATTTCCATCTGTAAGCGGCTGATCGGTTTTGTAAGGACCGTCAATTACCCAATGGTCAAAAGAATAACCGGACTTTGGCTTTGGAGTAAGGTGAACATTCTGGTTACCGTCCTCATCAATGCCTGTAGTGAACTCATAGTCACCGCTGCCGCCTGTGGTAGGAATAACAACTACTACATAAGTGTATGTACCTGTAGGACTTGGTGCGGCAAATACCGGAATAGACGCTGCAAGCATCAGCACAAGAGCCAATGCGAGGGAAACAACTTTTTTCATTGTACTAACCTCCTATTTATATTATCCAATTAAAATATTAAGCAGAATAACCTCTACTTGTATATATTAAGTATTATATCACAATTAAAGTATAAAGTAAAGACAAAAATTCAAATAATTTTCGGCAATTGTGATAATTTATAATTCTTTTAATCATTAAACATAAACAATATTTTTAAAATAAAAAGACCTATTGCAATAGTAGGCAAAAAAATGTATAATAAATTTAAAAGGAAAAATGAAGGGAAATGTATGTATGAATATTTCTGAAATTCAAAATAAAATTCTTGAGTTAAAAAAAGAAAAAGATGTTTGTATTCTTGCCCACAGCTATCAGGCAAGAGAGATTTGCGAAATTGCCGATTTTACAGGCGACAGCTATAAATTGAGTGTAGATGCAAGCAAAGTTACAAATAAAAACATTCTTATGTGCGGTGTTCGTTTTATGGCAGAAACCTGCAAAATTCTTTCACCCGATAAAACGGTTTATCTTGCTCAGCCGAGTGCCGGCTGTCAGATGGCTGACCAGATGGATAAAGAAATGATTTCTTCCGTAAAAGAAATGTATCCCGATTATGCGGTAGTTGCATACATAAATACCACAGCAGATTTAAAAACTATTTGTGATGTTTGTGTAACAAGTTCATCTGCCGTTAAGATTGTAAGCAATATGCCTGAAAAGAATATTCTTTTTATCCCTGACTGCAACCTTGGCGATTATGTAAGCCGTCAGCTTCCGGATAAGAATTTTAAACTTTTGCACGGCGGTTGCCCGATTCACGCTTGCGTTACAGCGGAAGATGTTAAAAAGGCAAAGGCACAGTTCCCGAATGCCGAACTTCTTGTTCATCCGGAGTGCCAGCCTGCTGTTGTTGATCTTGCGGATTATGTAGGCTCGACATCGGGCATTATGAACTACGCAAAGAACAGTGATAAAAAGGAATTTATCATCGGTACCGAAATCAGTATTGCAGAACATTTGCAGTATGATTGTCCCGATAAGAAATTCCATATTCTTACACAAAAGCTCATTTGTCCTAATATGAAAGCTACCACTCTTATGGATGTGTTCAATTGCCTTAAAGGCGAGGGCGGCGAGGAAATTATCCTTGATGAGCAGACTATTACAGACGCAAAGAAATGTATTGACGAGATGATAAGACTTGGCGGTTAAGGAGAATAATATGACCGAAAGGGCATTAATAGCAATGAGCGGAGGAGTTGACAGTTCGGTAGCGGCTTGCTTGATAAAGGAGCAGGGCTATGACGCTACGGGCATTACTCTTAAGCTTTTTGATAACGAGGATATTGGCGAAAAGAAGGAGAAAACCTGCTGTTCGCTTGATGATATTGACGATGCGAGAAATGTTTGCAGAAAAATCGGAATACCTTATTATGTTTACAATTTTAAAGACAGCTTTAAAGAAAATGTAATTGACCGTTTTATTTCTGCATACGAAAACGGCTGTACGCCTAATCCTTGCATTGACTGCAACAGATATATTAAATTTGAAAAGCTTATGCAGAGAGCCGATGAGCTTGACTTTGATTATGTAGTTACAGGTCATTACTCTGTCATTGAGTATGATGAGGGATTGCAAAGATATTTATTGAGAAAGTCCCCCGATGTAACAAAAGACCAAAGTTATGTACTTTACTCGCTTACTCAAAGACAGCTTTCAAGAACCTTGCTTCCGCTTGGAAAACTTACAAAGCACGAAGTAAGAAAAATAGCGGAAAAATATAACCTTATTAATGCTCAAAAACACGACAGTCAGGATATTTGTTTTGTACCTGACGGAGATTACGCAAAGTTCATTGAGCAGTACACGGGCAGAAAGTATGATTTTGGTGACTTTGTTGATGAAAACGGCAATGTTCTCGGTACACATAAGGGCATTATAAGATATACGATAGGGCAGAGAAAGGGACTTGGTCTTGCTTTGCCTCACCCGATGTATGTCAAGGAAAAGGATATTGCAAATAACAAGGTAATTCTTTGTGAAAATGAGAGCCTGTTCTCAAAAGAGCTTTATGCAAAAGATATTAATCTTATTGCTTACGAAAAGCTTGACAAACCTTTGCATATAAAAGCAAGGGTAAGATACAATCAGCCTGAACAGGATGCAACGGTAGAACAGCTTTCAGATAACAAACTGCACATTGTATTTGATAAGCCGCAAAGAGCAATTTCAAAAGGTCAGGCAGTGGTTCTGTATGACGAAGATGTAGTAGTAGGCGGCGGAACAATAGAATAATTTTAATCTGCTTGCTTTAGGTGAGCCGATTTTTATGCAAAAGGCACAGCAAAAATGCTGTGCCTTAATTACTTCATATAAACGAAATATTAATTATAAGTAATTAAAATATCTTCACGGATGATTTTTTCTTTGAGAATTTCGCATCTGTAAGATCTTATAATAAAGTTTCCTTGACCGTCAAACCTGAAAGTAACGGTTTTGGTAAACGGCTTATCGGGTTCGTATTCGGTAATAATAAGACTTGCCTTTGAATTTTTCAGAGTATCAAAAGTTGTCATAAAACCTATGCCGTTGCCGCCGCTTTCTTTGTGAGTGGTAACTCTTTCGGTACCGAGCTTTTGTAAAGTATCGGTTTCAAATTCAATTCCGTTGTCGCTTACGGAAATTTCATATATTCCGTCAACCGAAGAAACAGATGTCAGAATATTTCCGTCCCTTTTGCCTGTGCTTTCAACGGCTATGACAGCGTCTTTTATATGGTCGCAAAGCAGGGTTTCAAGTTCGGTTTGCGAAAGAAAATGATTGATAAGGTAGTTAATATCTGTATTTGCTATCAAATCAAAATTAATTTCGTGAGCAGAGGCTTTTATATACATATTAAGCAGAGCGCCGTCAATAACAGAATTTCCCGTAGATGCAAGCACCTTATTTTCTGCCTGTTCTTTTTGCACGAGTTCGTTTCTTTCTTTTGCAAGAGTAAGAAGTTCAGTGATTATTTTGCTTTCCTTTTGTTTATCGTTACAATTGCAAATTTCTTCTAAAGAATATTGCAAAGAGCTCATAAGGTGGTTGTCACGGTGCACTATGAAAGAAAGGCATTGGATTTTGTAAGTTCCTCAATATTACTGTCTTTTTCCGCAATAATTGAATTGAAATGTTCGTCTGCTTTTTGCTGCAGCCGACTTTTATAGTACCGTGTTATGTTTGTTCTTATCCAAATTACAGCACCTATACAACAAATTATCAATCCTATAAACATATATACAAATATAGATTTGTAGTCATCGCCGTCTTGTGCAAGCAGAGCTATGATTAAGAAAATAAAACCTGATATTAACAGACCTATGCCAAAGTTATCGGAATTATTGAAAAAGGCAAGACCGTTTTTTAATCTCTTAATTTTCATTATATAGAATGTTGATAATAAATGTATTATGCCTATAAAAATTACCGTAAAAATACTTTTCGGATTCAAGAAATCGTATGTAACTAACGATATATAGTGTGATGCAATTGCAAAAATCAAGGCAATGATAAATCGTACGCAATAGGAAAGTCCCATTGAAACAATGGAGATGGAAATGGTATTTTTTATATTGTTTTTAGTAAACAGTGTGATAGTTACAATAAACAATATACAACTTGCCAAGAATCCCAAACTGTTGTCAAATAAAAGTACAACAGACGAAATTATATTGACGACAAAAAATGCAGTCAAAAGCAAAGCTAACTTTGATTTGCTGCATTTAATGTTTGTTGTTTTAATAAAAATATAGGCTGATGAAAATAATGTCGGAGCTTTAATAAAAAAATTCATAGCAAAATTATATAAAAGCTCTGTAATGTTTGTTGACATAATATTTAACTCCGTATTACTATAATGATAATATTATATCATACAAGCTAAATAATGTCACTATATTATTTCCCTAAAATATACTTTAAAAATTCATAAATATCATCCCACATACTTCAGTACCTCCTTTACTTTTGTTTTACAAGTAAAGTGTACCTTTTTTGCGGGAAAATTCTGATTTGTTGCTGTAATTGCTTTATTTTTAATACAGTGAATAAATATCACATAATGTAAAAATAATAATTAGAAATTGTTATTTTATGATGAATTTATAAATTTTTGTTGCAAAAAAAATCCCGATGCTAATAAACATCGGGATAAATTTACAGGCTTTTTTTGATTTTGGAAGAATAATAATAGATAAATTCCATAACTGTGGGAACGCCTTTCTGCGGATTTATGTATGTGGTATAGTAGCGTTCAAGACTTTCAATATCGGTGTTTCGCCAAGCGTGGTTTATGGCAGTTTGCATTGCACGCTCAACACTTGCATCGGTTTTTTTATATTTTTGCGCCACAATACTGCAAAGATTGGTTACTCGCTGATTGCAAGTGATTTCAATAGCGTCTGCAAGGTAATTTCTGCCCTTAAGTTTTGGGCTGATTCCTATTAAATCAAGTTCAACAGAGATTTTATTTCTTATAATTTCGCTGTTGCTTATGCGTTCAGCGGCTTTTGCGGCGCTCGGTGAACTGAAATTTGAGGTCAGCGTTGTTTGTACAATTGAGTTGAGAAACTCAAGTACCATTTTACAGCTGAAATCATTTTGATTTTTAGTTATTACAAAGTCTGCACCTAAATTTCTTGCTATGGAATGAGTAACATTACTGATATTATTGGTAACTACCAGTATAAAAGGCTTGTTTGGCAATGCAAGTTCAGACAACCCTTTTAAAAATAAAAGACCGTTGCCACTGCCCTGATGTAGTTCCAAGTCGAGAATAACAGCATGAGGACAGTATTCTTTTACCATTTCTACGGCTTTTGAGGAGTTGTTTGTAGTGCCGACAAGATAAAAATTTTCAAAACCTTTAATATCGGTTTTATACTCTTCTACAGTATTATTATCATCTTCTACAACAAGTAAGTTAATTTTGTTCACAATACCACCTCACTATTATATTATACTACAAAAACTAACGAAAACCAACATTTTCTAATATTTTATGTAATAAAAAGTAATATTATTTATTGTATTTGAGTTTTATAATTATATTATGAAATCAATGAATAATTTGTAGTATTATAAAGGTGAGGGTTATGAGCGATAATTTTGGCGATTTCATTAAGGAAAAAAGGGCAAGATGTAACTATTCTCTTAAATATGTGGCAGAAATAATCGGTATTTCTAATGTGTATCAGTCAAGTATTGAAGCAGGCAAAAGACCTGCGCCGTCATATGATGTTTTAATGAAATTGAGAGATGCGCTAAAACTTAATGATGATGAATTCGGTGAAATGCTTGACCTTGCAGCCGAAAGCAAAAATTCAAGGGCGGTTGCTTATGATCTTGCCGATTACATAAACCAAAATGATTTTATACATAAAACACTGCGATTTTCATTGAAAAATAAAATTCCCGAATCGGAGTGGGTCAGATTTTTTAATGCAATGAATGAAAAATATCAATAATATTTCGTTATGTAAAACTGTTATAGTTGACTTTTGTCATTTATAGCTGTATAATATTATCAGTAGATATTTATGCCGCTATTAGTGATTAAAAAATCTCCTTTTATTCACTATTTAAGCTGTACCGTTTCCTGTTTTTACAGAAAATCGGTGCAGCTTTTTATTATTTGCGTTAATTGTATTGCTGGCAGACGGATTTGGGAGTATAATAGTAGCATATTACGAACAGCAGAGGTAAGTATGAACAGAGAAGAATATGAAATTTCTATTGAAGAATTAAAGAGAGTTGATAAAAACACTTGTACGGTGATTGATATAAGAGATGAGATTTCTTATAACTACGGAAATATTCCAAACTCGGTAAATATTCCGCTTGAGAAAATTAAAAATGATAAAAGCATTTTGCCAAAAGATAAGAGATTGATTATTTGCTGCAAAAGCGGTCAAATAAGCGATACTCTTGCAGAAGAGTTGCGGGAAGACGGCTACGATGCGGTAAATCTTGTGAACGGATATTACGGCTGGCTAAAGGATAAATTTACCGATGACGATTATGCGGCAGATGTTGAAAAAAGTATAAGAAAAATTCAGCAAGACCATATGGGGCAGATTTACAAAAGCTGTAATTGAGTATGAACTTGTAAAGCCGAATGACAAAATAGCCGTATGTATTTCGGGCGGCAAAGATTCTATGCTTATGGCAAAACTTTTTCAGGAACTTAAAAGGCATAATAAATTTCCGTTTGAGCTTGTATATCTTGTAATGGACCCGGGATACAGCGTTGAAAACAGAGATGTTATTGAGAACAACGCAAGAAAGCTGAATATTCCGATTACGGTTTTTGAAACACAGATTTTTGAGTCGGTATATAATGTGGAAAAGTATCCGTGTTATCTCTGTGCAAGAATGAGAAGAGGATGCCTCTACAAAAAGGCTAAGGAACTTGGCTGTAATAAAATTGCACTCGGACATCATTATGACGATGTTATAGAAACCATATTAATGGGTATGCTTTACGGCGGACAGGTGCAGACTATGATGCCGAAACTGCATAGCACAAATTATGAGGGAATGGAGCTTATAAGACCGCTTTACCTTATAAGAGAGGCGGAAATAAAGCATTGGAGAGATTACAATAAACTTAATTTTATACAGTGTGCGTGCAGATTTACGGATACCTGCACATCGTGCAACCCGAGCAATACAGGCTCAAAAAGACAGGAAATAAAACAGCTTATTGCACAGCTTAAAAAAATAAATCCTCAGATAGAGAGCAACATTTTCCGCAGTGTTGAAAATGTAAATCTTAATACGATTATCTCGTATAAGAAAGATGATTATCAGCACAGTTTTCTTGATGATTACGATAAATAATTTTTAATCAAACTCAGTCATTTTGTGGCTGAGTTTTTTCTTTGGCTTTTTAATAATCGGAGTTTATAAAAAGCGGCTGCTTGTCTTAAAAATTGCCAAATCATAATTTTATCACTATTTTTATAGAATTATTAACCGAGTAATTGTATTTATCTGCCAAATAATGTACAAGTTTGAAAAAACACTTGACTTTTTGGCGATATGGATATAAAATATCTCTATCAAGCAAACATACTAAAATGATAGGTATTATAGGTTATTCAAAAATAAGTATGTTTGGCATTATGAAAGGCAAGGGCGGTTTGTATGAAAAATCATTTTAACCGAATAAATAAACGAATGTGCGGTTCTTTTGGCGGTAAGTCGATGTGTTAAAACATTTTATCGGTTTACTTATTAATTTATGATAAAGCTAAAAGAAAGGTTTGATTAAAATGAAAAAAGTGTTTACTAAAAGACTTATATCCGCAATTCTTACAACAGCCATTATCGGTACTTCTGCCTTTGCTCTTTTCGGCTGCGGAAAAGCTTCTAAAGATACTTCTAATGATGCTAAGGTACATATAACCAATGTTTCATATGACCCTACACGAGAACTTTACGAAAGCTATAATAAAATTTTTGCCGACCATTGGAAAGCAAAAACAGGTCAGGAAGTAGAGGTTACTCAATCGCACGGCGGTTCGGGCAAGCAGGCTCTTGAGGTTGCAAACGGACTTGAGGCAGATGTAGTCACACTTGCGCTTGAGTACGATGTTAATGCCGTAAGAGATGCAGGTCTTATAAATGACGGTTGGATAAATAATTTTGAAAACGATTCTTCACCTTATACATCTACAATTGTATTCCTTGTAAGAAAAGGCAATCCGAAAAATATTAAGGATTGGAACGATCTTATAAAGGACGGCGTCGGCATTATTACTCCAAACCCTAAGACCTCGGGCGGCGCAAGATGGAACTACCTTGCCGCATGGGCATATGCCGATAAGCTTTATAACGGTGATGAAAGCAAAATTGAAGACTTTGTAAAAAAGCTTTATCAAAATGTACTTGTACTTGATTCGGGTGCAAGAGGAGCAACAACCACTTTTGTGGAAAACGGACAGGGCGATGTGCTTTTAGCTTGGGAAAACGAGGCTTATCTTTCTATTAAAGACCATCCGGATGAATATGAAATTATAACTCCGAGCGTAAGTATTCTTGCACAACCGTCGGTTGCCGTTGTTGATGAAGTAGTTGACAGCAGAGGAACAAGAGAGGTTGCTACCGAATATCTTAGCTACTTATACAGCGATGAGGCACAGAGGATTGCAGGCGATAATTATTACCGTCCATACAATCAGGATATTTTGAAAGAGTATTCAGATGTATTCGATTTAAATATTAATCTTGTTACAATTAGTGACTTCGGCGGTTGGGACGAGGCACAAAAAACACATTTCGCAGACGGCGGAATATTTGATAAAATTTACGAAAAATAATTAACTATGCGTATGTGTTCGGCTGTTTTGCGGCTGAACACTATGCTTTGTATTTACAAGAAAAGCGGGTGTAAGAATGAATAAAACTAAAAAAGCAAAACGAGTTATCCCCGGCTTTGGCTTATCTATGGGAGTTACTGTATCAATACTTAGCATAATCGTATTGATTCCGCTTGCTTCTCTTGTGATTTACACAGCACAGATGAGCTGGTCGGATTTTATAGATACGGTTACAAGCGAAAGAGTAATGGCAAGTTATCAGGTAAGCCTTATTACCGCATTCATAGCCTCTGCAATAAATGCGGTTATGGGTGTTATACTTGCATGGGTGCTGGTTCGTTATAAATTTCCGGGTAAAAGAATACTTGACGGAATGATTGAACTTCCTTTTGCACTGCCGACAGCGGTTGCGGGTATTGCGCTTACTTCTTTAACAGCCGATACAGGTTACATAGGCAGTTTTTTTGCACAGTTTGGCATAAGCATTGCGTACACAAGAGTAGGTATTACTTTTGCGCTTGTATTTATAGGTATTCCGTTTGTTGTAAGAGCGGTTCAGCCTGTACTCGAAAAACTTGACCCTGTTTATGAAGAGGCTGCAGGTGTAATGGGTGCGAGCAGAATAAAGATTTTTTGGAAGATTATTTTTCCTGAAATTCTCCCGTCAATTCTTACAGGTTTCGGACTTGCGTTCGGCAGATGTCTCGGTGAGTACGGCTCGGTAATTTTTATAGCAGGCAACAAGCCTTTTGAAACTGAAATTACACCGCTCATTATTATGTCAAAGCTGCAGGAGTTTGATTATAAGAGCGCTACAGCAATTGCACTTGTAATGCTTGCGGCATCATTCTTAATCTTGTTTGTTGTAAATCTTATTCAGGCAAGAAATTCCAAAATATTAAAGGGAGGAAGATAATATGCACGAAGAAACAAAAGGTTCAAAGGCCGTAAAGTGGATATTAATAGGTATCAGCGTTTTGTTTTTATTCATTATGCTTGTACTTCCTCTCGCAACTGTGCTGACAGAGGCGTTAAAGAGCGGCTGGCAGGTATTTTGGGACGCAGTAAGCGACGAATATACTTTAAAAGCTGTTTTGCTTACACTTGAGGCAACAGCGTGCGCAGTTGTTTTCAATACAATATTCGGATTGTTCGCTGCGTGGTCTGTAACAAAGTTTCACTTTAGAGGTAAAAAAATTCTTACCACACTCATCGACTTACCCGTTACCGTATCGCCTGTAATTGCAGGTCTGATATTTGTACTTACCTTTGGCAGACAAAGTGTTTTGTATCCTCTTTTACAGGAACTTGATATAAAAGTAATTTTTGCGGTTCCGGGTATTATTCTTGCAACAATATTTGTTACATTTCCGTTTATCTCACGAGAGCTTATTCCCGTTCTTGAATCGGAGGGAACAGATGAGGAAGAGGCTGCCGCATTAATGGGAGCAAAGGGACTTACAATTTTCAGAAAGATAACATTTCCGCATATTAAATGGGCGTTTCTGTACGGCATAGTTTTGTGTGCGGCAAGAGCAATGGGCGAATTTGGCGCAGTGTCTGTACTTTCGGGACATCTGCGTGGAAAAACCAATACATTGCCACTCCATATAGAAATTTTATTTAACGAATTTAAAACCGTACCTGCTTTTGCAGTATCGGCAATTCTTGTAATTATGGCGGTAATAATTCTGATTATCAGAAGTGTAATTGAATACAAAGGAAAGAAGGAATCGTAATGTATGTAGAACTTAAAAATATAAATAAAACCTTTGGCAATTACAAGGCGTCTGATAATGTGAATTTCACAATTGAGCAGGGAAAACTTATAGGACTTTTAGGTCCGTCGGGCAGCGGAAAAACCACAATTCTAAGAATGATTGCCGGACTTGAAACTCCCGACAGCGGCGAAATTATTATTGACGGCAAGGTCGTAAATGATATTCCGGCAAGCAAACGAGGAATAGGTTTTGTATTTCAGAATTACGCACTTTTCAGATATATGACTGTATTCGACAACATTGCGTTTGGTCTTAAAATTCAGAAAAAGGACAAAAAATATATAAAAGAAAGAGTAAGCGAACTTGTTGAACTTATCGGATTAAAGGGACTTGAAAAGCGTTATCCGAGTCAGCTTTCGGGCGGTCAGAAACAGAGAGTAGCGTTTGCAAGAGCACTTGCACCTAACCCGACGCTTTTGCTGCTTGACGAGCCGTTTGCGGCTATTGACGCAAAGGTAAGACAGGAGCTTCGCTCGTGGCTTAAAGAAATGATTGAAAAGCTCGGAGTTACAAGTATATTTGTAACTCACGACCAAGATGAGGCTATTGAGGTTGCCGATGAAATCATTATTACAAACAAAGGCAGAATCGAGCAAATAGGCACACCGATGGAAATATATCAGAAACCGCAGACAGCCTTTTCCGCATCTTTCTTCGGTCAGACAACCGTGCTTGACGATTATACAAAATTTAAAACCTTTGATGTTGTGGATGGTGCGGACAAAGCTATTGTAAGACCTGAATTTATAAAGATTACCAAGTTGAACGAACCGTTCAGACAAAAAGCATCCGTATCGGTCGGCGAGGTAGTGAAAACAGCTTTCAGAGGCAACAACATTGAAGTTACGGTAAAATGTGACGGCGGCGTAATTAACGGAGTAAGAGGACTTGAAGAACCTGCAGTTTATCACGGCGAAAAGGTAAATGTATTCTTATACAGACTGTTTGTTACAAAGGGAGATAACGCATTTATTCTTGAAAACAAATCTCTCACAGAGGAATCCGTAGTAATTTAATTTACAGACAAACTTAAAACACACCGATTGGCTTTTCAATCGGTGTGTTGCTCTATAGATTATTTTATTAAATCTTTAACCACTTCGCCTGCAATTATAAGACCGACTACTGACGGTACAAATGCTATACTGCCGGGTACTTGTCGCCTTTGTGTGCATTTTCTTGCAGTTCCGGGAGGGCAGATGCAGGTTGTTTTGCAGCTTATTGCCATATCTTCAATAGGGGTGATAGGCTTTTCCTTTGAATATACAACTTTAAGTTTTTTAATGCCGCGCTTTTTAAGTTCATTACGCATTACTCTTGCAAGAGGGCATACGGAAGTTTTGTAAAGATCGGCAACTTCAAAAGCACTTGCATCAAGTTTATTTCCCGCACCCATTGAACAGATTATAGGGGTGTTCGCTTTTTTTGCCTGCATAACAAGTTCTATTTTGCCTGTTACCGTGTCGATAGCGTCTACTATGTAATCATACTGTGTAAAATCAAATTCGGCGGAGGTTTCGGGAGTGTAGAATTTCTGATGCTTGTTTATGATTATATTCGGATTGATTTCTTTCAGCCTTTCTTCGGCAACATCTACCTTGTATTTGCCTACTGTTTTTCTTGTGGCAAATATCTGACGATTAATATTTGTAAGGCATACTTTGTCATCGTCTATAAGGTCAAGCCGGCCTATTCCTGTGCGTGCGAGCGCCTCGGCAGTGTATCCGCCTACACCGCCTATTCCGAATATTGCAACCTTTGCATTTGCAAGTTTTTCCATTGCCTCTGCTCCGAGCAAAAGCTGTGTTCTTGAAAATTGATTAAGCATTGATTTTCTCCTTAATATAAAAACTTAGTTTATCGTCCGAAATTTGTATCTTGTAATTCATATTACGAAAAAAGTTTTCTGCGTGTTTTAATACTTCATCACTCGGTACTTCGTCAAACGAAAAATATTGTCCGCCGCAGGCATCGTGAAAATGCAGATAAGTATTAAAGTTATCCATAAGTTCGGTTTTCAAGATTTTTACCGTATCAAATTTAACTGTCATAGCTGATCCTTAATTTATAATTCCTATCTATACAATAAGTATTATATTTCAATCATTTGTTTTGTCAATAGCAAAATTAAAAAATTATTGACTTTACTTATCGGTAATAGTATAATAAAACATATTAATTCAGTAGGTTTAATATGATATAGCCCGTTTGTTTATTTTTATTATAAATCTTAACTTAAAAATAATGCATAAAATTGACAACGCTATACCTTAGTATTAAAATAACAGGGTAGAATTAAATTGGGTGGATAAAGATGTATTGCATAAGTGTAAATTATAAAAATTCAGATGTGAATATCAGAAAAAAACTTGCTTTTTCCGAAAATGTACAAAAAGAATTTCTAACTGAACTTATAAACGGAAAAACCGTAAGCGAGTGCGTTATTCTTTGCACCTGTAACAGAACAGAACTTTATTTTTGCGGAAATGAAGACAGCCTGAATACAGTGCAAAATCTGCTTTCAAACTATTCGGGAATAGAATGTGATTTGCTTAAAAAGCATTTGTATTTGTTCTATTCCGATAAAGCGGTAATGCATCTTTTCAGAGTGGTAAGCGGAATTGAATCTATGGTAATAGGCGAGGACGAAATTCTCGGACAAATAAAACTTGCTTACACTATGGCAAAAGACTTGGGTATGACGGGTTACGAGTTAAATATGACTTTTCAATCCGCAATGGCTTGCGCAAAAAAAATAAAAACTCAAACCGCACTTTCAAAAACTTCTGTTTCAACCGCAACCCTTGCGGGAAATGAAATCGCACATTTTAAGGATAAAGTAAATGTTCTCGTTATAGGCGCAACGGGGAAGATAGGCACTGTACTTGTAAAAAATCTTTTGTCGCATAAAAATGTAAGCGTTATTGCAACATCAAGAAAACACAGTGCTGAGTCGATACAGACCAAAGCAAACATTACAATTGCTAATTATGCCGATAGGTACAGTTATATGGATTCTGCCGATTGCGTAGTCAGCGCTACCGCAAGTCCGCATTACACTGTTACATATTATGATTTAAAGAAGAATATAAAAACCGATAAGCCAAGACTTTTTATAGATCTTGCCGTACCTCCTGACATTGACGGCTCGGTTGCAGAGATAAAAGGTTTAAAGCTGATCGGAATAGATTATTTTGAAAAACTCGCAAAGAACAACAATGAGCTTAAACTTGACAGTGTGGAAAGCGCAAAAGAGATTATAAAAGAAGAAAGCGATGTACTTAAAAAAGACATAGCTTTTCACTTTTTTTTACCGCATATGGAGAGTGTAAAAAATAAACTCAGTGAAAATTCGTTAGAAGAAATATTGTATAAATTCAAAGCCGAGTTACCGTCAGAAGAATTTATAAAGATACTTGATGCATTTAAAAGTTGTGGAGAAAAGATATAATGGCATATTTTCCTTTTTATATTGATATAGAAAATAAAAATATTCTTGTAGTGGGCGGCGGAACGGTAGCTTTAAGAAAGATAGAAAAGCTGTCGCCTTTTAAGCCGAGTATTACCGTGGTATCCCCGAAAATCTGCGAGGAGATTTTAAAATTTAATGTGAAAGCCGTTGAGCGTGAGTTTGATGACAACGATTTAAACGGTGCTTTTTGTGTTATCAGTGCTACCGATAACGAACAGGTGAACTCGCATATATTTGAATTATGCAAGGAGAAAAATATTCTTGTAAATACTGTTGATGACAAAGAAAAATGCGGATTTATTTTTCCTGCGCTTGTACAAAAAAATTCCGTTACTGTCGGTATTACCACATCGGGCAAAAGTCCGATATATGCAAAGTATTTAAAAGAGCAGTTTTTAAATATGCTTGAAAATACAAATTCCGATACCGCAGAAACATTGTGGCAGTACAGAGAATACATAAAGGAAAACACGGCGGACGAAGAGTTAAGAAAGAAAGTTTTTTCGGCACTTATGGGTATGTGCCTTTGCGGAGAAAGTATTGATACCGATGTTGTTAATAAAATTATAAAGGAAAACAGCTGATATGAAAGTAAGAATAGGTACAAGAAAAAGCAAACTTGCCCTTGCACAGACAGAGATGTTTGCAAATGCTTTGAAAAAGAGATTTGACGATATAGATACAGAAATAGTTTGCATTTCAACAAAAGGAGATAAAATTCTTGATAAGCCGCTTGCAATGATAGGCGGAAAGGGAGTTTTTATCTCTGAACTTGAGAATGCTTTATTAAGCGGAGCGGCAGATATGGCAGTGCACAGCGCAAAGGATCTTCCGCTTGAGCTTGCAGACGGACTTGAAATTTCATCGGCTTTACAGCGAGGAAACTATCGTGATGTGCTTGTTACAAGAAAAAATGAGCCGATAAAAAACGAAGAAAAATTTATTGTCGGCACAGGCAGTCTTAGACGCCGTGGCTTTATAAAAAAACAGTATCCGCTTGTACAGATTAAAGATATAAGAGGAAATGTTGACACAAGAATTAATAAACTTATTAATAAAGAATATGACGCAATTATTCTTGCGGCGGCAGGTCTTGAAAGGCTGTCGCTTTACAACAGCGCCGATTATGATATAATGCCCTTTGAGTACAAAGATTTTCTCCCTGCGCCCTGTCAGGCAATCGTAGTTGCGGAGAGTAAAACAGGCAGTGCGATTTCAGAAAGGTTAAAAGAAATTAGTCATACAGAAACTATGCTTGAGTTTGAAACCGAACGGCAAATTCCAAAGCTGTTAAATGCCGACTGCGGTATGCCTGTCGGCGCTTTTTCAAAGGTAACAAACGGCAAAATAGAGCTTATAATTTCTACCGATTGTAAAAAAACAATATCGGGCAGTGCCGATATTAAAGACAGGTTTAATCTTGCAAAAAGGTTGGTGAGCGAGTTGTGAACAACGGAAAAGTTTATCTTGTGGGCGCTGGGTGCGGCGATTATGACTTAATAACTCTGCGTGGGCAGAATTGTCTGAAAAAATGCGATGTCGTTGTATATGACAGCCTTACCGACAAGCTGTTGCTTGAGTATGCGGATAATGCAGAAAAAATTTGTGTCGGAAAACGAGCAGGAAAGCATAGTGAAAAGCAGGAGAATATAAACGAAATTCTCATTGCAAAAGCAAACGAGGGCAAGACCGTTGTGCGACTCAAAGGCGGAGATCCGTTCGTTTTCGGCAGGGGAGGAGAGGAAGTACAGGCGCTTCAAAGTCACAATATTCCTTATGAAGTTATCCCCGGTATTTCCTCGGCAATAGCAGTTCCCGAAATTGCGGGTATTCCTGTTACTCACAGAAATTTAAGCCGCAGTGTACACATAATCACAGGTCATACGGCGCAGGATACCTTACCGAAAAATATACGGGAATACGCAAAACTTGACGGTACACTTGTATTTTTAATGGGACTTAGAAAATTACCCGAAATTGTAAAAGGTCTTACAGAAAACGGCAAAAACGAAAATACACCTGCCGCAATTGTGTCAAACGGTGCATATGCAAAGGAAAGTACGGTAAGAGGTACTTTAAAAAATATTTGCAGTCTTGCAGAGCAAAGCAAAGTTGAACCGCCTGCAATAATCGTAGTGGGAGAAGCAGTGGGGCTTGATTTTTCCGCTACAATAGAAAAGCCGCTCAAAAATAAAACCGTTGCGGTTACAGGTACGCATAAATTGTCTGCGAAACTTGGCAGAGAACTTATGTCGCTCGGTGCGAGAATCAACCGTATTGATTATCTTAGTGTAAAGGAATACCGACAAAACGAGCAGCTTGACAAAGCGCTTTCAAACATTAATAATTATAATTACATAGTGCTTACAAGTATGAACGGCGCTGAAATTTTTATTAAAAAATTGAGAGCGTTAAAGGTCGATGTTCGCAAACTGTGTAATATAAAATTTGCCGTTATCGGCAGCGGAACAGCGGGTATTCTTGAAAAATACGGCATTTTTGCCGATATTATTCCAAAGGTTTATACTTCTGCGGATTTGGGAAATCTTTTGGCAGATACAGTAAACAAAAATGAGCGTGTGTTGATTTTGCGTGCGGAAAACGGCTCAAAAGAACTTACTGAAATTTTAAGTCGCAATAATATAATTTATGACGATGTAAAGACCTATGACATTCAGTCGGAAAGTAAGTCGGAGGGCGGAATTATTACCTCCGATTACATAACCTTTGCAAGTTCTTCGGGCGTAAACGCTTTTTTTGAAAGCGGATATGCTGTTAGCGAAAACACAAAAATTGTTTGTATTGGCGAGATAACCGCAAAGGCTTTGCATAAGTACAATATAGCCGATTACAAAATTGCAAAAACAAAAGATGTAGTCGGAATTATCAATACAATTATTTCAGATGTTAAAAAAGAGAGTGATTTTTAATGAGAAGATTCAGACGACTGAGATCAAATGAAAGTATACGCAGTCTTGTGCGTGAAACAAGAGTAGATAAGAAAGACCTTATTTACCCGATTTTTGTTGCCGAGGGCGAAAATATAAAAGCCCGTGGAATCTATGCCAAATGTTTATCAGTATTCACTTGACAGATTAGATGAAATTTTAGCGGAAATAAGCGAGAGTTCGATTGCGGGAATATTAATTTTCGGTATTCCGAAACACAAGGACGAGCTTGCAAGCGGCGCTTATGACGAAAACGGAATTACCCAGCAGGCTATCCGATATATAAAAGTTAAATATCCGTCAATGCTTATAATTGCCGATGTGTGTCTTTGCGAATATACAAGTCACGGACATTGCGGTGTTGTATGCGGTCATAAAATATTGAATGACGAAACCCTGCCGCTGCTTTCAAGAATGGCGGTAAGCCTTGCAAAGGCAGGTGCGGACATTATTGCTCCGTCAGATATGATGGACGGCAGAGTGTCTGCAATCAGAAATGCTCTTGATGAAAACGGCTTTGCAGATACTCCTATACTTTCTTACAGTGCAAAGTTTGCATCTGCATATTATTCACCGTTCAGAGATGCCGCCGAGTCCGCACCTGAATTCGGCGACAGGAAAAGCTATCAGATGGACTATGCAAACGGCAAAGAGGCATTGCGAGAGATTGAAGACGATATAGAAGAGGGCGCAGATATGGTTATGGTAAAGCCTGCGCTTGCGTATCTTGATGTTGTAAAAGCCGCAAGAGAGCGTTTTGATTTACCGCTTGTAGTGTACAATGTCAGCGGCGAATATGCGATGGTAAAGGCAGCGGCAGAAAGGTTGGATAGACGAAAAGAAAGTTGTTTCCGAAAATTTAATCGCTATGAAAAGGGCGGGTGCGGATATTATAATTACATATCACGCACTTGACGCCGCAAAGTGGATTGACGAATTTTACAAGTAAGAGGTGGCAAAAATGAATATTCAAAATTCGGAAAAGCTTTATGCCCAAGCTCAAAATTTTATGCCCGGAGGAGTAAACAGCCCTGTTCGTGCGTGCCGTGCGGTTGGCAGAGCGCCGTTGTTTATCGACCACGCAAAGGGTTCAAAAATCTATGATGTCGACGGCAACGAATACATCGATTATATTTGCTCATGGGGCCCGAATATTCTTGGACACGCTAACGAAAGAGTTATAAATGCAGTAACCGAAACCTGTCAAAGAGGACTTACATTCGGCGCTTGTCACAGCGGAGAAATCGAACTTGCAAAACTTATAAAAAAGCATTTTCCGTCAATGGAAATGTTAAGACTTGTAAATTCGGGTACAGAGGCGGTTATGAGTGCAATCCGTGCCGCAAGGGGTTATACAAAGAGAGATAAAATAGTTAAGTTTGAGGGTTGCTATCACGGTCATTCGGACGGTCTGCTTGTGAAATCGGGTTCAGGACTTCTTACCAATTCTATCCCCGACAGTGCAGGTGTTCCTAAAGGATATACGGATAATACCCTGCTTGCAAAGTACAATAATAAAGAGTCGGTAGAAAAACTTTTTGAGGAGCACGGTGATGATATTGCCTGCGTTATTGTAGAGCCTTGTGCCGCCAATATGGGAGTTGTACCGCCGCAGGAGGGCTTTTTACGGTTTTTGAGAGATATTACGCTAAAATATAATTCTCTGCTTATTTTTGACGAAGTTATTACGGGTTTTCGACTTAGCATTGGCGGTGCTCAAAAATATTACAATGTTAAACCCGATCTTACCACACTTGGCAAAATTGTAGGCGGAGGTATGCCTTTGGCTGTGTACGGCGGTAAAAAAGAAGTTATGCAGTGCGTTGCTCCGCTCGGTTCGGTGTATCAGGCAGGCACACTTTCAGGTAATCCTGTTGCCGTAAGTGCGGGAATTGAAACCTTAAAAATCCTTGAGGAAAACGAAGCTGAAATTTATACAAGGCTTGAGAAAATTTCATTGCAGCTTGAAAATGCCATGCAAGAATCGGGAATGAATGTGAATCGTGTAGGTTCAATTATGACGGTTTTCTTTACCAATGAAAAGGTAAAAGATTATGATACAGCCAAAACTGCAGATACTGCCCGATTTGCCGAATATTTCAGACATATGCAGGACAACGGCATATATACAGCTCCGTCACAGTTTGAGGCAATGTTTGTTTCGTTTGCACATACCGATGAGGATATAGATAAAACAATCAATGCAATCAAAAGTTTAGAATAATAACGAAAAGAAAAAGTGCAGCAATTCTATAATCTTGCTGCACTTTTTTCTTATTATTACACAGCCTTAGCCTGTGCAATAATTTCGTTTTGTTTGTAATGTTCCGCAATTTCTGCCAGAGTTATACTTTCGGCATAATTTTGCAGGTATGATGACATTGCACTCCACAATCTGTCGTTTATAAGCTCCGTCATCATATCGTTTTTATCTCTGCTGTCAAAATAAACATCATTAAGCACCCTTGTGTCAAGAGCGTTTAATATGTCTTTAAAAGTAATTTTACTCAAATCTCTTGCAACTACATAACCGCCGTTAAGTCCCTTTTGCCCACGAATCAGATTTGCGGAGGTGAGAGACGGCAGTATTTGTTCAAGATATTTTTTAGATATATTGTGCCTTTTGGCAATATCGGGAGCGGTGACCGAACAGCCGTTTTGAGAATAAACCGCTATGTCGATTATTGCCATAATGCCAAATTCAACTTTTGTTGATATTTTCAATTAATAATCAGCCCCTTATACAGAAGAAAAGCCTGTTTTGGAGCAGAATATGCCTGACTAAGCGTATTAAATATAGATTAACATTTTTTAAGGAAAAAATCAATACTTACCAAATAAATATGTATTGTATATAATGACAGATTTTAGAATAATATGGAATAAAATTTGTAAAATAGGGAAAATCCTACAAAACCTATTGAAATACTAAGTTAAATGCGTTATAATCTACAGTATCATCTTGCAGATAAGCTTTTGCAGGATAAGCATTGACTAAGCAAATATGATTTAAAAGGGATGGGAAGCTTATGGAGTTTAATACAGCGTTATTGCACAAAAATTTTAGCGGTGATAAGGCGTCGGGCTCTACTATGACTCCTATTTATCAGGTAAGTGCATTTTCGCACAGCTCTGCCGAACAGCTTGAAAAAGTGTTCAGCAACAAAGCGCCCGGATATGCTTATTCAAGAATAGGCAATCCTACGGTGGCTTCTTTTGAGGCAAGAATTGCCGCCCTTGAAAACGGTGCAGGTGCTGTTGCGTGTTCGTCAGGTATGGCAGCAGTTACAATGGCACTTCTTAATATATTGGAGTCCGGTGACGAAATAATAGTAGGCGCAGGTCTTTTTGGCGGAACTATTGATTTGTTAAAGGATTTAGAGGCATTCGGCATAACCGCTCACTTTGCAGACGAGGTTACACCGCAGAATGTTGAACCGCTTATCAACGAGCGCACAAGAGCAGTGTTTGCGGAACTTATCGGCAATCCGAAACTCGATATTGTGGATATTGAGGCAGTATCAAATCTTGCACACAGATACAATATACCTCTTATTATAGACAGCACCACGGCAACACCGTATCTTGTTCACCCGATTGATTTCGGCGCTGACATTGTTGTTCATTCAACCTCAAAGTATATTAACGGCGGCGGAAACGCAATCAGCGGTATAATAATTGACAGCGGTAAATTTGAATGGGATACAGAGAAATTCAAAGGTATGAAAGAATACAAAAAATACGGTAAACTTTCGTATCTTGCAAAACTGCGAAACGGTATATGGCGAAACTTCGGTTGTTGTCTTGCTCCGTTTAATGCATTTTTAAATTCTTTCGGTCTTGAAACATTGGGACTGAGAATGGAGTGTCTTTGCAGCAACGCATTGAAACTTGCACAATTTTTTGAAACCTGTAAAGATATTGAGGTTAATTACCCGGCACTTGAAAGTTCAGAGTATTACGCACTTACACAAAAACTTTTAAAAGGCAAAGGCGGTGCGATTCTTACAATAAGAGCCGGCAGTAAAGAAAAAGCCTTTGAACTTATAAATAATTTGAAGTTTGCAACCAACGCAACAAATATCGGTGACACACGAACATTGGTAATTCATCCGTCAAGCACAATTTACGCACACAGTACAGAACAGCAGAAAGAGAACGCAGGTGTGTTTGACGATACAATCCGAATCAGCGTTGGTATAGAGGATATTGCAGATCTGATTGAGGACTTCGAAAATGCAATAAGTAAAATAAACAATTAGTTTTGGGGGATTCACAATGGCAGTTGATTATTCAACATTAAAAAAAGGCGGATTTATGCGCCAAAAACAAAAAAATAATTTTTCCCCTTCGTTTAAGAGTGGTAGGCGGAAATCTTACGGCAAAACAACTTGCCAAGATTGCAGAAGTAGCAGAAAATTTCGGTGACGGCTATGTGCATCTTACCTCAAGACAAAGTGTTGAAATTCCGTTTATTAAACTTGACGATGTTGAAAATGTAAAGGCGGCACTTGCCGAGGGCGATGTTGAACCCGGTGTATGCGGTCCGAGAGTAAGAACAATTACAGCTTGTCAGGGACAGGCAATTTGCCCGAGCGGCTGTATTGATACATATTCACTTGCAAAAGAACTTGACGACAGATATTTTGCAAAAGAACTTCCGCATAAATTTAAATTTGGTATTACAGGATGTCAGAACAACTGCCTTAAGTCAGAGGAAAACGACCTCGGAATTAAGGGCGGAATAAATGTTGACTGGAGAGAAAGTGACTGTATAGGCTGCGGCGTTTGCGTAAAGGCTTGCCGACAGGGTGCTATCACTCTTGAGGACGGAAAAATTTCCGTTGACAAGTCAAAATGTAATTTCTGCGGAAGATGCTATAAGGCTTGCCCGACCGACGCTTGGGATACCGTTCACGGTTACATAGTTTCATTCGGCGGACTTTTCGGCAACTCAATTAACAAAGGTGAAACAATCATTCCTTTTGTTGAAGATAAAGAAAAACTTTTGAAAATCTGCGATGCGGCTGTTAATTTCTTTGAAGAAAACGCAAAGCCGAGCGAACGCTTTAAGTTCACAATCGACAGAGTAGGCAGAGAAAAATTTGAAGAGAAGATATTGGAGGCATACAATGGCTGATTTTATTATTGACGATACAGTAGATATTACCGATGTTGTCTGCCCGACAACATTTGTTAAGGCAAAGGTTGCTCTTGAGAAGCTTGATGACGGTCAGATTTTAAGTGTTAAAATGAATGACGGTGAGCCTGTACAGAATGTTCCGAGAAGTATCAAGGAAGAGGGTCACCAAATTTTAAAACTCATTGATAACGAGGACGGCACTTATAATCTTATAGTTAAAAAGGTTGGTGATTAAATGCCGACAAGAATCAGTAAAGACAATTTTGAAAAAGAAGTTTTACAGGCAGATAAAACTGTACTCGCTGATTTTTATTCAGACAGCTGTGTGCCTTGTAAAAGACTTTCACCGGTACTTTTCGCACTTGAAGAAGAATATGCCGAAAAGCTCAAAATTGTTAAAATCAATATAAATTTTGATTCCGAGCTTGCCGAAAAATACGAGGTACAGGCAGCGCCGACTTTGGTATTTTTTAAAAACGGCGAAGAGGTTTCAAGACTGCGAGGCGCAGTAAAACAAGCAGAAATTAAAGAAGTTATTGAAAAATCAGTTTAAAGGGGTTATTATTATGACAATCACAGTTGCAGGTAATAAAAGAAGTAGCAGAAGGACTTACAGTAGCACAGCTTATTATTGACGAAGATGTAGAAACACCGGAGTATGTAACAGTAAGTGTAAACGACGAATTTCTTGCAAGCGGTACTTTTGAAGAAACCGTACTCAAGGACGGCGATGTAGTTGAATTTCTTTATTTCATGGGAGGCGGTCAGTAATGGCATTTACTAACGAACAGCTTGAGCGTTATTCCCGTCACATCATTCTCAAAGAGGTTGGTGCAAAGGGACAGAAAAAGTTGCTTAACGCAAAAGTGCTTATAATCGGTGCAGGCGGACTCGGTGCACCCGTAGCAATGTATCTTGCCGCTGCCGGTATCGGTACAATCGGTATTGCCGATGCTGACGAGGTTGACCTTTCAAATCTTCAGCGCCAGATTATTCACGCTACAAAAGATGTAGGCAAGCCAAAGGTAGAATCGGCAAAGGAAACTATGGAGGCTATGAATCCCGATGTTACGGTAAAAACTTACCATACCTTTGTTACAAGTGAAAATATTATGGACCTTATCAAAGATTACGATTTCATCATTGACGGTACCGATAATTTCCCGGCAAAGTTTCTTATAAATGACGCTTGCGTAATGGCTAAAAAACCTTTTTCACACGCAGGTATTATCAGATTTCAGGGACAGCTTATGACATATGTGCCCGGTGAAGGTCCTTGCTACCGTTGTGTATTTAAAAACCCACCGCCAAAGGACGCAGTTCCTACTTGTAAGCAAGCGGGTGTAATCGGAGCAATGGGCGGTGTTATCGGCAGTTTGCAGGCAATGGAGGCTATTAAGTATATTCTCGGCAAGGGTGATTTGCTCACAGGATATTTACTTACATACGATGCACTCAAAATGGAATTTCGTAAGATAAAACTTCCGTCAAACACACATAATTGTGCGGTTTGCGGTGATCATCCTACAATTACCAAGCTTATAGATTACGAACAGGCAGAATGTGACGGTGTTCATTTATGATTAAATTATCAAAAGCTGATTATAATAAAATTGTGGCTCACGCAGAAAGTGAGCTGCCTAACGAGGCTTGCGGATTGATTGCGGGTACGGTTGACGGCGAAAACAAGGAGATTAAAAAAGTTTATCTCCTCACAAACATCGACCATTCAAACGAGCATTTTTCGCTTGACCCAAAGGAACAGCTTGCGGCGGTAAAGGATATGCGACAGAACGGTTTTGTACCGCTCGGTAACTGGCATTCACATCCCGAATCTCCGTCAAGACCGTCAGATGAGGACAAGCGACTTGCATATGACAGCAAGGCAAGCTATATGATTTTGTCACTTATGGACAGTGAAAATCCCGTGCTAAATTCATTTAAAATCAACGGCACAGCTTCAGAAAAGGAAGAATTGGTTATTTACTAAACGAGGAGGGAAATTATGTACGACATAGTTATTATCGGAAGCGGTCCGGCAGGACTTTCTTCGGCAATTTATGCTCAACGAGCAGGACTTAAGGCAGTTGTGGTTGAGAAAAACTACCTTGGCACAGGTCAGATTTCAGAAAGCGAGCGTGTAGATAATTACCCGGGATTATACGGCGAAAACGGCTTTGATTTGGGCGAAAAGTTCAGATCACACGCAGAAAGCCTCGGTACTGAATTTATAGAGGGAGAGGCTGTTAAAATCAGCAAAAACACAACTGATTACAGCATTGAACTTGACAACGGAAATTCATTAGAAACTCACACTGTAATTTATGCGGTCGGTACGGAACGCAGAAAACTTCAGGTTGAGGGTGAAAAAGAGTTTTCGGGCAGAGGAGTATCGTATTGCGCAGTTTGTGACGCTGCATTTTATAAAGATAAAATCACAGCTGTTGCAGGCGGCGGAGATACCGCACTTGGCGATGCGGCTTTGCTTTCAAAGTTTGCGAAAAAAGTTTATCTTATTCATCGCAGAGATAAATTCAGAGCCAATAAAACCTTACAGCAAAAAGTTGAAAATATTTCTAATGTAGAAATATTGCTTAATTCGCAGATAAAAAAGATTAACGGCAGTAATAAGGTTGAGTCGATCACAGTTGATAAAAACGGCGCAGAAGCCGAAATCAAAGTTGACGGCGTTTTTGTTGCAGTCGGCAGTGTGCCTAATTCGGCAATTCTTAAGGATTTGGTTGAAGTTGACAATAACGGCTATATTGTTGCAAATGAGGACGGAGTAACTTCGGCAAACGGAATATTTGTTGCAGGCGATGTTCGTACCAAAAAGTTAAGACAGGTTGTAACAGCTGTATCGGACGGTGCTAATTGCGTATTATCTGCGGAAGATTATCTTGAAAAAATAAAATGATATGAAAATAAGGTGAGTGTAAAAGGGAGAGGTAGCCTATGAAAATTGAAAAATTAAGTACAGATATTCTGATAATAGGCGGAGGTACAGCAGGCTGTTATGCCGCACTCACTATTTCAGAAAATTCAGATAAAAAAGTTTTAATTTGCGAAAAGGCACACATCAAGCGCAGCGGATGTCTTGCGGCAGGAGTAAACGCTCTTAACGCATACATCGTTGAGGGAAGAAAGCCGCAGGATTATGTTGATTACGCAAAAAAAGATGCCGACGGAATTGTAAGAGAAGATTTACTCCTTACAATGTCCGAAAAGCTGAATGAGGTAACGGATAGGCTTGAAAAGTTAGGCCTTGTTATTTTAAAGGATGAAAACGGTAAGTATGTTACAAGGGGTAATAGAAACCTTAAAATAAACGGTGAAAACATTAAACCTATTCTTGCCTCGGCTGTTGAAAAAGCAAAGAATGTTGAAATCCTCAACAGAGTAAACATTACAGATTTTGCCGTAAAAAACAATAAAATCAACGGTGCTTACGGTATAGGCATTGAAAACGATACATTTTACATAATAGAAGCAAAAGCTGTAATCGTTGCCACAGGCGGTGCGGCAGGTCTTTATAAGCCGAACAATCCGGGCTTTTCAAGACACAAAATGTGGTATCCTCCGTTTAATACTGGCGCAGGCTATGCAATGGGCATTAATGCAGGTGCGGAGATGACAACCTTTGAAATGCGCTTTATCGCACTTCGTTGTAAAGATACAATTGCTCCGGCAGGTACACTTGCACAGGGCGTCGGCGCAAAACAGGTAAATTCGCTCGGCGAGGTATATGAAACCAACTACGGACTTACAACTTCACAGCGAGTTTACGGCACAGTAAACGAAAACCAAGAGGGCAGAGGTCCGTGCTATCTTCGTACAGAGGGTATAACAGCCGAGCAGGACGAATCACTGTTAAAGGCTTATCTTAATATGGCGCCGTCACAGACAATTAAGTGGATAGAAAGTGGCAAGAACCCGTCGCAGCAAAATGTTGAGATTGAGGGAACGGAACCGTATATTGTCGGCGGTCACACAGCGAGCGGCTATTGGGTTGATACCAAAAGAGCCACAACAATTGACGGATTGTTTGCAGGCGGTGATGTTGCAGGCGGCTGCCCGCAGAAGTATGTAACAGGTGCACTTGCAGAGGGTGAAATCGCAGGTATGTCGGCTGTTGAGTATGTGAACAGTCACACGCAAGCACCGCAGCTTGAAGATGAAATAACCGATAAGCACATTGCCGAAGTTGAAAGATTTTTAACAAAAAAAGATACCCGTTATACAACGGAACAGCTTGAAGAGGCAATGCAGACTGTAATGGACAGCTATGCAGGCGGTATAAAAACAAACTACCGTTTTAACGAAAAACAGCTTGATATTGCAGACTACAAAATCAAACAGCTTATTAAACTTTCAGGTAGTTTATATGCGGAAAATTTTCAGGAGCTTATGTATATTTACGAGCTTAGGGAAAGACTTACGGTTTGCAGAAGTGTAATTGCTCACTTAAAGGCAAGAAAGGAAACCCGTTGGCACAGCTTTGCGGAAAACCTTGATTATCCGAATAAGGATGACAAAAACTTTAATAAATATGTAAATTCATGCCTCGAAAACGGCGAAATTAAAATAATTATCCGAGATTTGGTAGAGGGAGGTAAAAGCTATGAGCATTGCGATTGACAAGCAGAAGTGCATAGGTTGTGGAAGATGCCGAAATGTATGTCCCGGCAGTCTTATAAAGCTTGACAGTGACAACCGTGCTTACATAAAGTATCCGAAAGATTGCTGGGGCTGTACTTCATGTATTAAGGAATGCCCTGCATATGCAATCAGCTTTTATCTTGGTGCAGATATCGGCGGTATGGGCAGTCTTGTTCATACCGAGAAAAAGGGCGATATACTTAGTTGGATAATTGACAAGCCCGAGGGTGAAACCATTAAGATAGATATTAACCAAAAGGAATCGAATAAGTACTGAGGAGGAATAAGAATGAGTCAGCTTTCACATTTAGATGAGCTTGAAGCAGAGGCTATATATATAATCCGAGAGGTAGCCGCAGAGTGCGAAAAGCCTGTTATGCTCTATTCAATAGGCAAGGACAGCTCTGTTATGCTCCACCTCGCAATGAAGGCTTTTTACCCTGAAAAGCCGCCGTTCCCGTTTATGCACATAGACACTACATGGAAGTTTAAAGATATGATTAAATTCCGTGACGATACAGCAAAAAAACTTGGCATTGAGATGATTGTTTATTCCAATGAAGAGGGAATAAAGCAGGGTATCAATCCGTTTGACCACGGTGCTGCTTATACGGATATTATGAAAACACAGGCTTTAAAGCAGGCACTTACAAAGTACGGCTTTACAGCGGCATTCGGCGGCGGCAGACGAGATGAAGAAAAGTCAAGAGCAAAAGAGAGAATTTTCTCTTTCAGAAATCAGGCGCAGGCTTGGGACCCTAAAAATCAGCGCCCTGAGATGTGGAAACTTTACAACACTAAAATCAACAAGGGCGAAAGCATAAGAGTTTTCCCGGTTTCAAACTGGACAGAAAAAGACATCTGGCAGTACATAAAGAGAGAAAATATAGATATTGTTCCGCTTTATTTTGCGGCGGAAAGACCTGTTGTATATCGTGACGGCAATATTATAATGGTTGACGATGACAGATTCCCGCTCAAAGAGGGTGAAGTACCGGAGTACAAGTCGGTTCGTTTCAGAACCCTCGGCTGTTATCCGCTTACAGGCGGCATAGAGTCAACCGCCACAACCCTTGACGAAATTATAGACGAAACTTTAAGCTCCGTATCCTCCGAGCGTACCTCAAGAGTTATTGACAACGAGGCGGCAGGCAGTATGGAACGCAGAAAAAGGGAGGGCTATTTCTAATGAAAGGTTTATTGAAGTTTATTACCTGCGGAAGTGTGGATGACGGTAAATCTACACTTATAGGTCATATTCTGTATGATGCAAAGTTAATTTACGCCGACCAGGAAAAAGCTCTTGAGCTTGACAGTAAGGTAGGCAGCCGTAACGGTGACATTGACTATTCGCTTTTGCTTGACGGTCTTATGGCAGAGCGTGAACAGGGCATCACAATAGATGTTGCTTACCGTTATTTTACAACCGATAACAGAAGCTTTATTGTAGCCGATACCCCAGGCCATGAGGAATATACAAGAAATATGGCGGTAGGTGCGTCTTTTGCAGACCTCGCCGTAATTCTTATAGACGCATCTCAGGGTGTACTTGTGCAGACAAGAAGGCACGCAAGAATCTGCAAACTTATGGGTATAAGACATTTTGTTTTTGCGGTAAATAAAATGGACCTTGTAAATTACAGTGAACAGCGTTTTAATGAAATCGTAGCACAGATTGACGAGCTTAAAAAAGAGCTTTCGCTTGAGAATATCTACATTATTCCGCTTTCTGCCACAGAGGGCGACAATGTTACGGTAAAGTCACAGAACATTCCCTGGTATAACGGAGTTCCGCTCCTTGAATACCTCGAAAAAGTTGATGTATCTGCCTCGGAAGAGGAAGAGGGCTTTTATATGCCTGTTCAAAGAGTTTGCCGTCCCGATCACACATTCAGAGGTTTTCAGGGACAGATTGAGTCGGGCAGTATAAATGTAAGCGATGAAATCATTGCATTGCCAAGCAACGAAAAAGCTAAGGTTAAGCAGTTGCTTGCGGCAGGCAAAGATGTAAAAACCGCATTTAAGAGTCAGCCTGTTACAATTACACTTGATAAAGAAGTTGATGTGTCAAGAGGCTGTGTAATTGCAAAGGACACAAAACTTGCGTCTTATCAGAAACTTAATGTATCAATTCTCTGGATGGACGACGAACCTCTTGCGGTCGGTACAGATTATCTTGTAAAACTCGGTACAAAGACAATCAGCGGTATTATTACAGGTATTGAATATGCTGTTGATGTAAATACAGGCGAGCATATCAAGGCAGATACTTTAAATAAAAACGGTATTGCGGTATGTAATCTTTTACTTACCGAGCCGATTGTTGCCGACTTGTTCTCTGCTCACAAAACTTTGGGTGAACTTATACTTATAAACCGTGTAACGAATATGACTTCGGCATGCGGTGTGGTTGAAAAGGTAAGTCAGAAAGGCGTATCGTGTTCTGAAAAAGCTTCGTTCAAAAACGGCAAACTTGAGGCAAGAGGAGATATTTTTGAAGAATTCTACTATGATACCACAAGCCTTAATGTACTTAAATATCAGCCTGTAAGAGAAACTTACATTGTCGGTGACGAAATTCCGACAAGCGGCGACAGCTACTCATATCCTGACAGCTTTGATATTATTGTACTTCGTGATCTTGTTGCGGTAAGCGTTCGCAATAAGGTGGTTACTGCAATTACTCCTGCAGATGATTACAAATACAGCGCTGTGCCTGTTATCAACGGCAGGGGTTTTGAAATTCTTGCAGACAGTGACGAGAAAATCAAGGCTATGCTTGACGAATACAAAAATCTTGAAGATATTAACGATTCAAAATTCTTTGCGAAATGGGTAAAGTTTAATACATACAGAAAAATCGTTATTCAAAAATTATAATAATCCCCAATACATAAACAGATGCAGAGTTTAATGCTTTGCATCTGTTTTTTTGGTTTTAGGGTTTAGTTAAATAAATTTGGTTCTATTATAAATGTTGTGGAATGATGCTATCTTAAAAATTTTATCAAACTAAAAAGCCTTCCACTTGAGGGGAAGCCTGGATAACTTTGTTCTTAATCCCAACTTTTGACAAAGAGCCAATAAATTTTCACCTTTACTGCAAACACTTGCATATCATTTACACTTTTTATCGCTAAACATAATTTCCTACTTGAAAAAATTGCAGATTTGTGGTTTAATAAGTTAGTTGAAACTAATCAAAAAGGTGGTATGCTTATGATGATAAATAAACGGCTTATTGCAACAGTCGCAGAAAGCCAAAAATATATTGCAGGCAATGTGGCGAGCCAATGGGTTTCACTCTGCTCCAATGTTGTAATTATGGGCAGTATCGCAGCTTTTGTGGGCAAACTTGCCTATGTTAAGCCGCAGGCAAACGATCACGATTTTATTATGAGTTTGCCCGATGGTTACGATACAGTGATAGGTGAGGGCGGTGCAAGTATTTCAGGCGGTGAAAAACAGAGAATTTCAATAGCAAGAGCAATTATGAAAAATGCACCTATAATTATTTTGGACGAAGCTACCGCAAATGTTGACCCCGAAAACGAAAAAGAACTTGTTGAAGCGATTGACGCTCTTACAAAGGAAAAAACAATAATTATGATTGCGCACAGATTAAAGACGGTGCGCAATGCAGATCAGATTGTTGTTGTTGACAGCGGAAAAATAGCACAGCTCGGAACACATACGCAGCTTATGCAGGAGGGCGGAATTTACAAGAACTTTGTTAATGCCCGACAGCAAGCGGCAGGTTGGAAAATTAATGCATAAACTTAAAGAAAGACTGCTTTTTACAGACTTTCTTTGCATATTATAAAACAGTAATATAAGGTGGTGGAAGATGCTTTATCAACAAACAGCAATACTTTTAATACCGTTTTTAGGAACTTCTTTGGGTTCTGCAATGGTTTTCTTTACAAAAAATAAAATCAACGAAAAATTCCAGAAATTTTTACTCGGTTTTGCCTCGGGAGTAATGATAGCCGCATCGGTGTGGTCGTTGATTATTCCGTCTGTTGAAATGTCCGCTAAACAAAATGTAATCGAATGGCTGCCTGCTACGGTGGGATTTTTGCTCGGAATAGGATTTTTGCTCTTGCTTGACAGTGTAATCCCTCATTTGCATCTTAACAGTGACAAACCTGAGGGTGTAAAGTCAAGACTTTCAAAAAATACTATGCTTGTGCTTGCGGTTACATTGCATAATATTCCGGAAGGTATGGCTGTAGGCGTAACTTTGGCAGGTGCAATTACAGAAAATACGGGTATAACCGTGGCAGGTGCGATTTCACTTGCAGTCGGAATTGCAATTCAGAATTTCCCGGAGGGAGCAATAATATCTCTGCCGCTCAAAGACGGCGGCTGTTCAAAGTTAAAATCATTTTATTACGGCGTGATTTCGGGTGCGGTTGAACCGATAGGTGCAATGATTACTTTGATTTTTGCGGGAATAGTAACACAAATTCTGCCGTATCTGTTGTCTTTTGCGGCAGGTGCTATGATTTATGTTGTAACGGAAGAATTAATACCCGAATCGCAGAGCGGAAAACACTCAAATATCGGCACAATCGGAGTTGCAATTGGGTTCGTAATTATGATGATTTTAGATGTTAGTTTGGGATAACCTACAAATTTCGATTAGATTTTTCTTACAGTATTGACAAATTGTGACAAGTGAGTATAATATAATTATCATAAATCTTAGGAGGAACAGTTATGAAGAATTTTTTAAAAAATGAAAAATTATGGTGCGTTGTTGCAGGCGCAGCAGCAGTTATTGTAGGTAAAAAAGTATTTACTTCACCAAAGACTCGCAGCGTTGCAGTAACCGGTCTTGCAAAAGGTATGAAGCTTCAGAAAGATGCTAAGGCTAAATTCCAGAGCATGAAAGACGATGCGGCAGATCTTTGCTACGATGCAAAGGCAGAAGCCGGCATTGAAGCAGAAACTGAAACAGAAGTTGGAGAATAATGAAATATTCTATTGTATATGATAAGCCGCAGCGAATCAGATTCCGCTGCGGCGCATATGCTTTTGATAAGGCGTATGAGGGTTGTATTTATAATTTTCTTATAGAGAAAAATTATGTAAAAAAGGTTGAAGTAAATTCTGAAAACGGCGGTATCCTTGTTATGTATGACAAAGGCTATCGTCAGAATGTAATTGATGTTATAGCGTCAATAGAGCGCAGTTCTCTTGTAAAAGTTGAGGCAAAGAAAACTGTCAGCGTTCAAGATATTGACAATAATTTTAAACATAATCTGATTTCTTGCGTGGCAAAAAGACTTTTGCAAAAATGGCTTTTGCCCGCACCTATCAGAATGGTAGTTACAATTTACACAAGTATAAAATACATAAAAAAGGCTTTAAAGGCACTTTGGAACTGCAAACTTAATGTTGATGTGCTTGACGGTGCGTCAATTGCAACCTGCTTGTTACAGAGAAACTTTAAAACCGCAGGAACAATAATGTTCTTGCTTACCGTATCCGGTATGCTCGAGGATTATACTCATGCCCGTACAAAAGCTGTGCTTACGGACAGCCTTGCTGTTAAGGCGGACAAGGTATGGCTTGTAACCGATGATAATTCAGAGGTACTTATTCCTATGTCTGATTTGACAGAGGGTGATAACATCAGAGTACAGACAGGCAATGTTATTCCTGTTGACGGTGTTGTTGTATCGGGTGAGGCAACAGTAAACGAGTCGTCTATGACAGGTGAGCCGCTCCCTGCTGCAAAGCGTGAGGGCATAACCGTATTTGCCGGTACTGTTGTGGAAGAGGGAAACATTGTAGTTAATGTAAAGGCTCTTTCTTCAAACACCAAAATAAGTAAGATTATTGACCTTATTGATAATTCGGAAAATCTTAAGGCAGGAGTACAAAGCCGTGCCGAAACCTTGGCGGACAGAATTGTACCATTCAGCTTTTTAGGTTTCTTGGCTACTTTGGTTCTTACAAGGAATATTACCAAAGCTGTTTCTTTGCTTATGGTTGACTATTCCTGTGCTATCAAACTTTCTACTCCGATTGCGGTTATTTCCGCAATCAAGGAGGCGGCCGACCACGATATTACCGTTAAAGGCGGTAAGTATCTTGAGGCATATGCTCACGCAGATACCATTGTATTTGATAAAACAGGTACACTGACAAATGCCGAGCCGAAGCTTGAAAAAGTAATTTCTTTCAGTGATTATTCAGAGGAAGAAATACTCAAAATTGCAGCTTGTCTTGAGGAACATTTCCCTCACAGCGTTGCGAATGCCGTTGTAAATGCAGCGAATGAAAGAGGATTATCTCACATAGAGGAGCACTCTGATGTTCAGTATATTGTTGCACACGGAATTGCAACCACACTGCACGGCAAAAAGGCTGTAATAGGCAGTAAGCATTTTGTAGTGGAGGACGAGCAGATTTCTGTAACCGAAGAACAGCAGAAAACTATTGATGAAATCAGGCGCTTGCTCTGTGCTTTATCTTGCTATCGGCGGTGCGCTTGTCGGTGCGTTATGTATAAGTGACCCACCACGAGAAGAGGCTGCGAGAGCTATTCAAATGCTTAGAAATCAGGGTATTGAAAGAGTTGTAATGCTTACCGGCGACAGTCAGAAAGCGGCTCAAATGACCGCAGAAATGCTTGGCATTACCGAATATAAATGTCAGGTACTTCCCGAGGATAAACATAAATATGTTGAAGAACTCAAGAAGAGCGGCAAGGGCGTAATTATGGTTGGTGACGGTATTAACGATACACCGGCGCTTGCGGCTGCAAATGTATCTGTTGCTATGCGAGATGCGTCTGATATTGCAAGAGAAACCGCAGATATTACAATCAAAAACTCCGACCTTACCGAACTTGCGAGAATAAGAACAATAAGTCAGACATTAATGGATAGAATTAACCGCAATTACAGATTTATTGTAGGTTTTAATTCAGCACTGATGGCTTCGGGATTTTTAGGTCTTATTTCTCCGTCTATGTCTGCATTATTGCATAATTCTTCCACTATGCTTATTTGTGCCAAGAGTATGACTCCGCTCACAGAGAAAAAGCATAAAAGAAGAAAACCAAAAGAGAATAATTAACTTATAAAATTAACCGCTCTGTATTTTATGTGCAGAGCGGTTTTTATATGAAAGTTGAGTAATTATGGTTTAGCAAATTGATTTGCCAATCAATTATAAAAGTTTGGTAAACCTTTAAAAAGGCTTGACCTGAATTTTTTAATTATTCCGCTTAACTTGTGCGTTAAACCATAATTTATTAAGATTATCGGCAAATTCAAGACATAACCTTAAATATAAAATCCGATTATCAATCTGCCGCCCGAATATTCGGTATACGGCTTTATTCTATGCAGTTTAAGAATATGCTTTACTATGGAAAGTCCTATACCTGTGCCACGCACCTCTTCGTCTTTTTCCAAACGGTTATACGGTTTCCATATCTTTTTTAAATCTTTTTTAGAAATTTCTTCACATTCGTTTGAAATATTAAAATTATTATTTGCAAAGGATATTTTAATATCGGAATTATCTTTTGAGTATTTAACAGCATTCTCAATCAGATTTTCAAACACAAGCTCCATAAGTTCTTTGTCTGCAAAAATTTCCTTGTCATCTGCAGTTACGATAATATTTTTACTTGAAATATCATTGTATTTCTTCGCAATATTTTCAAGTTCTGTTTTAATATTGAACGATTTTATATTAAGTTTTGCAGAGTCTGTTTCAAGTTTTGAGAAATCAAGCATTTTATGTACGAGTATATCCATTTCATTTGCTTGTTCCTGAATAACATTTATGTAATGTTGCTTTGTAAGATAGCCGCTTTCTTCTCGCAGATTTTCGGAAAAACCGTTTATTATGCATAGCGGTGTTTTAAGATTGTGGGCAACTGCGTTTGTCATTTCCATTCTGTGTTGTTCTCGGATTGCCCTGTTTAAAGTTTCTCCAAATAATCAGAGAAAGCAAAATGCCGATTACAATAAAGAAAGCAAGAATAATGCTGTTGCCGATTATAAGAGTAGGCATACAGGCTTTCAGAGGTTCAAGCTTTTGATATATACAAATCTTGCATGTTTTTTGATTATATGAGTTCATCTCATCAACAGATGAAAATCCATCTGTATAATTTGGGTTTGCTTCATAGATTTGTCTGTATATAAATGAAAAATCATCAAGTGGTATATATGCGGTGAAAATATCAGAATCTTCAGGATTATTTTTGTTGTATTCTTTTAATTCGTTTTCCTTGCCTCCGTTAAAGAAAAAATCCTTTGTAATTTCATTTTTCTTTATATCGCCTATTGAGTGAATAGGTCCGATTAATACGGTATCGGAAGCGCTATCATTATTTTTTTTGTAATTTTCTTCCATTTGTTTTTGTAATTCTTTTATCTCGCTTATTTTGTCTGATGATAAGTCAAAATACTCAATATGTTCATCTTCGGCATACCAAACATGGTTTTCGTTTGTACGCAGAATTTCTAATCGTATTGGTATCATCGCGTCTGTACCGACGCCGTTGTAATTATCCATTGCATATTGATTGACGGACAAAATATAATAATTACCGTTTTCGTCCGGTTCGGAATTAAGATAATCGGCAATTTTATTATACTGCTCATCGGTCATACTGTTTCGGAGAGTAAAATAATCAAGATAACCCCCCAGGCTGTAATCATTTACCATGTTACCGGTATCGGAAAAAGTATCAAAACTTGAATAATAATCGTCAAGTTCAATTGTCATTTTATTTGCACTGTCAACCGAAATATTATAGTAATCATTTTCCAATGATACATATATGTCATTGTATGAGGAATTACCGTAATAGTAATTGTTGAGATTTGTCACAATAAATGTACTTATTTGACCGCTTTCGGTTATATCAATATATTTTGTGTTGTCATAAATATAGTTAGATTGCAGTTCAGCCTGATATTGATAGATTTGTTTTGTGAAATTGTATGTCAGGTAAGAAAAAAGTACCGATTGTCAGCAGGCAAATAAGCAGAACTATTGAAATTATATTTATGAGAATTTTCTATTTTCTTTTTTTTCAGCTTTTTATTCATAATTATTCCTCAATTTTGTAACCCCTGCCGATTACCGTCTTAATCAGCTTTGAGTTATCTTTTTTAATGCTTTTCGGAGATTTTTTATATGCGTGTCAAGTACACGAATGTCAACATTAGAGTCATAGCCCCAAAAAGCTTGTCTATCAGTTTTGTTCTGGAGATTACAATGTTTTTGTTCTCTAAAAAAAGAAATTTAAGTATTTTGTATTCTTTAGCTGTCAAATCAACTTCGTCACCGTCGGAAATTACGATTCCGTTGTTTGGATTTAGTGTGAGAGTGCCGACGGTCAGCACCGAGGAACGCACAAGTCCCTTTGACCGCTTGATAAGAGCCTTTACCTTTTCAAAAAGAACAGGCAGGGCAAAAGGTTTTATTATGTAATCGTCACATCCGAGGGCATAGCCGTTAAGCACATCTTCTTCGTTTACCCGTGCGGTAATGAACATAATAGGCACATCGCTGTATCGCCTGACCTCTTTACAGATAGAAAATCCGTCCATTTTGGGCAGGTTTACATCGAGCAGAAGTAAATCATATGGATTTTCATAAGCCATTTGCAGTCCGATTTCTCCGTTTGCCGCAACAGAAACAGGAAAGTTTCCTTTGCCTTTGTTAGAAAAATATTCAACAACCATTTCTCTTATGTTTTTGTCATCTTCTACAAGAAGTATTTTGTACATTGTAATCACCATATATAAAGTAACTTTTTTATTTGTGTTTTGTGTGAAGAATAATATTTATTAATAATTTTATACCAAAAAAATTTTATTTGCAACAGCTTGCTAAGCAGGTGCGGTTATGCTAAAATTTGCGTATAAAGGAATGATTAAAATGAAGATAGGCGAATATAATGTTGAGGTAAGACGAACCAAAAGAAAAAGCGCAGCAATAAAAATAACTGCGGATATGCAAATTGTTGTATTTGTACCTCTGTATGTCAGCGACAATGAAATTGAAAGAATGGTAATTTCAAAATCAAAATGGATAGATGAGCATATGCTGAAAGTACAAAGTACAATTGACGAAAGAAGTAAACTTGAAAAAATAACATTTGAACAATTAAAAGAGCTTGAGGATCAGGCAGTTGAGTATATTCCAAAGAGAGTTAAATATTATGCCGAAAAAGAAAATTTTGTTTACAATAAAATAACAATTAAAAATCTTGTGTCAAGGTGGGGGAGCTGTTCAACTAAGGGTAATCTTAATTTTAACTGTCTGCTTATGCTCACGCCGGACTATGTAATTGATTATATTGTTGTGCACGAACTTTGTCACCTGCGTGAAATGAATCACTCTGAAAAATTCTGGGCAGAGGTAGAAAAAATTATGCCCGACTACCAAAGAGCCGAACTTTGGCTAAAGCAGAACGGTGGAAATTTAATTTCCAGAATGAGAGGGTAATACAGGTAATTTAAACTAATCTTAAGGTTTTGACTGTATAATTAAAAAAACGATAATGAGTGGAGGAATAAGTGTGAGATTATTACTTGCAGAAGACGAAAAGGAGCTTTCAAATGCACTGGTTGTAATATTAAAACACAGTAATTATTCCGTTGACGCTGTTTATAACGGACAAGACGCCCTTGATTACATAACAAACGGTGATTATGACGGTGTGGTGCTTGACATAATGATGCCGAAAATGGACGGAATCACAGTTCTTAGAAAGGTAAGAGAAAGCGGAAATTCCGTTCCTGTTTTACTTCTTACCGCAAAATCAGAGATTGACGACAGAGTAACGGGACTTGACAGCGGTGCTGACGATTATCTTACCAAGCCGTTTGCCACAAAAGAACTTCTTGCGAGAATCAGAGCAATGACAAGACGAAAAGGGGAGAATACAGGCTCGTTGCTTAACTGCGGCAACATTTCGCTTAACCGCAGTACCTTTGAAGTTTCATCTCCAAAAGCAACACTAAGACTTGCAAATAAGGAATTTCAGATGCTTGAAATGCTTATGTCAAACGAAGGTATGATAATTTCTACCGAAAGATTTATGGAGAAAATATGGGGATATGATACCGAAACAAATCAAAATGTTGTGTGGGTTTATGTTTCTTATCTTCGTAAAAAACTTGCGGCACTTGATGCTAATGTTGCAATAAAGGCAGTACGCAACCGTGGCTATGCGTTGGAGGCTGTAAATGATTAAAAAATTAAGACGGCATTTTATTCTTATAACGCTTATTTCCATAGCGTTGGTGCTTGGTGTGATGATGTCTGCCATAAATATTGAAAACTATCACAGCGTGAATATCAGAGCCGATGAAAAAATATCGGTAATTGCTGACAATGACGGTACTTTTCCTAAAAAAAACGGAGAAAAGGCGTACGAACCGTTTGACTATAAAATGCTTGAAAAGAAAATGACGGCAGAAGCTCCTTTTGACACAAGATATTTTACCGTAAAAGTTACAGATAAAAATACAATTGTTTCTGTAAACACAGGTATGATTGCGGCGGTTTCCACCGAAAAGGCTATAAATTATACCAATCAGCTTACCGAAAAGAACAAGACAAGCGGATTTATTGATAATTACAAATACACTTGCGTTGATACCGATGACGGAAAAATGTACATTTTTCTTGATTGTGAAAGAGAACTATCTACTTTTTATAATTTTCTGATTGTTAGCATTCTTGCAAGCGTTGGCGGAATTATTCTTGTGTATCTGCTTGTGCTCGTTTTTTCAAAAATAGTTTTCAAACCTGTTGCAGAAAGTTACGAAAAGCAAAAGCAATTTATTACAGACGCAAGTCATGAGATAAAAACTCCGCTTACCATTATAGACGCATCGACCGAGATTATTGAAATGGAAAACGGCGAGAATGAGTGGACCGAAAGTATTAAAAATCAAGTAAAGAGGCTGACCGCTTTAACGGAAAAACTTGTTTTTCTTTCACGAATGGACGAGGAAAGCACAAAACTTATTATGCTTGATTTTTCAATTTCCGATGCCGTACTTGAGGTTGCACAAGGTTTTGAGGCAGTTGCGACTTCTCAAGGTAAAACACTTAACCTTGACATAGACAATAACTTGAGCTATTGCGGAGATGAAACAACAATCAGACAGCTTGTTTCATTATTGATTGATAACGCTATGAAATATTCCGATGAAAATGGAAATATCACAGTTTCTTTAAAATCAAACGGAAAAAGCCGTGTTATTACCGTTACAAACAGTGTTGATAAAATTGAAAAAGGAAAGCACGACGAACTGTTTGAAAGATTCTATCGTGCTGATTCGTCAAGAAATTCCGAAACAGGAGGTCACGGTATCGGACTTTCGGTAGTAAAAGCAATAGCTAATGCCCATAAAGGCAAGGCAGCTTGCTATAGCAATGACGAAAATTCAATTACTTTTAAGATTACATTGTAAATAAGTTACTGTCTTTAATCATTAAAAAACTTGACCTAAGTTTTAAATTATTTTGTTTAAACCTGTTATACTAAACTATAATTTACTTAACTTTTATAAAGCTGATAAAAAATAAAAGCCCGACTTCGACGGTTGAACTGACCCCAAAAAGTTAGACAAAGTTATAAAGAAATAATTATGCAAAGCGACTAAGAGAGATCTTGGTCGCTTTTGTTATGCAGCTTTGTGTCTGTAATCTACAGGAGACAGTCCATCAAGCTCAAGCTTGATACGCTTGTTGTTGTACCATTCTATATATTCCGTAAGTTCCGAGATAAAATGCTCAACGGACATAAACTCTTGCAGATACAGCAATTCTGTTTTTAATAAACCGAAAAAGTTTTCAGCACAAGCGTTGTCAAGACAGTTGCCCTTTCGGGACATACTTTGTCTGATACCCTTGTCCGCAAGCATTTTCTGATAACGCTTATGCTGATATTGCCAACCTTGATCCGAATGCAGGATAAGATTTGTATTATCGGAAATTTTGGCAAATGCCTTTTCAAGCATATCTGTTGTTTGTGCGAGATTTGGATGACGGCTAAGATTATACGAAATGACTTCACCATTATACAAATCAATGATTGGTGACAGATACAGCTTTATTCCAAACAAAGCAAACTCTGTAACATCTGTTACCCACTTCTGATTCGGTTTGTCTGCCTTGAAATCTCGTTCAAGAAGATTAGGTGCAATCCTTCCGACATCCCCTTTGTATGAGTTATACTTATGCATACGAACTCGGCAAAATATGCCCATTTTTCTCATCAATTTTTGTACTGTCTTATGATTGATAACAAATTTTTTCTTCAATTCTTGTGTTATTCTTCGATAGCCATAACGACCCTTGTTTTCATCGTAAATATGACGTATTTCAGTTTTTTATGTCAGCATATTTATCCGGTTTTGGAGAATTAAATTGTTTGCTGTAATAGTAATATGTGCTGCGAGGGATATTGGCAATATCAATGAGCAACCATATTTTGAATTCGTGCCTCAGTTCCCATATCACTTGTGATTTTTCTCTTGCCGTACCCTTTCGGAAACCAAGGCATTCAATTTTTTTAAGTATGCATTCTCCGCACGAAGTCGCTGTACCTCTGAAATAAGGTCTTCCTCTACTTCTTTCTTCTGCTTTTTGGGACGACATGTTGACTTGCGTCCTCGGCGTTCTATGTAAAAGCCTTCTTTCCCTTCTTCAAGATAGATGCGTTCCCAGCTTGCTACTCTACTATGATTACTTATGTCAAATTGACGTGCAGTTTCACTGTAACTAAGTTTTTCCTTGTGCATCGTTTCTACTACTTTGATTTTGAATTCCGGCGTGTACTTTTTATTCGGCTGTCCTTTTGGCATAAAAATGCCCCCTTTCGTTAGTTTTAATTACGGTATATTTATATTATACCTCATTGTCTAACAAAAGGGGAGCATTTCAGGTCGGACTTTTTGCTTAGTTTACGGAATTTAATTTCATATCGGAATAATTATAATTTTCAATCGGAAGTTTATCTTTTAATACATCAAGGCTTTTTAAGGATATGATTTCTTCTTTTTGCTTTTTGGTAAGATGTTTAATATGGTATTCAAGTTTAGAGGCTGTGGCTCGGTTTTCGCTTATCCACAGCGATTCGAGTTTTTTAGCTTTATGAGTGCGGGTGTATTTTGCACATTTTTCATTTTGCAAAAAATGCTCGTTCATTCTTTTTTCTATATCCGAGGCAATACCTGTATAAAGGGTATTGTCGCAACACCGCAGTATGTATGTGTAGTACATAAAATCACCTGTAAAATTATAGCATATTCGCATAGTTTTTTGCAATAAAAATCCTGACAATTCAAAAGAACTGTCAGGAAAGTTTTATGCTTTTTCGGCTTTTGCATTAAGCTTTTTATCATGAATTTTTCTTGCAATATAAACAAACGGGGTATCGAGCAAACTTGTGAAAATATAGATAACATAGCTTGAAATGAAAATTGAAATAAGTGTCGGAATATCGTATGTGCCCCAGAAAGCGAATGCTGTGAAAAGAGCAGTGTTAAGAATCTGACTGATAAGTGTTGAACCGTTATTTCTAAGCCACAAAAATCTGCGTTTGTTGCCAAACTTCTTTTCTGTAAAATTCCACCATTTATGGTAAAGCCAAACATCAAACATCTGGCTTACGGCATATACAACAAGAGATGCAAGAATCATTCGTGGTGTGTTTGAGAACACTGCTTTTATTGACGGCATAATTGTATCTGTTGCGCTTGGTGTATAAAGCATCCAGCTTTGCGAAAGCACAAGGAAGAATATTGAACAGAATATACCGGCATATACGGCGGTTTGTGCGGCTTTTTTGCCTTCACATTCCGACAAAATATCGGTTATCAAAAATGTTACGGCAAAAAGAACATTACCGAGTGTTTGTTCCATTCCGAATGCGTTTATCATTATTGTAACTTCAATATTTGCAAGAATAGTTGCAATTACAGATATACAATAGTCCTGTTTTTCCAAAAAATTTGTATCCTAAAAGTGCTGCACCGTAAATAAATACTACGGAACATATAAGTATAAGTTCGTTTGGCATATCAGTCACCCACTCCAAAATCAGTATTGTTAATTAAAATATCGGCTCTGTCGTTATCCTTATATATAGGATAAATTTCTTTTATAAAAGCCTTTATAAGTTCTTTATCGGGTTTTACGCTTGTGGAATTTTCGCACATTATATTAATGCAAATTCGTTCAAAATATTTGAGTCCAAGTTCAATATCGTTTTTTATGGACTCAACGGTCTGACCTTTAATTCCAAAAAGGAAATTAGCTTCATCGAAATTTTCAGAGATTTTTTCGGGATTTTTTTCTTTGATTCCCTTTTTAAGCACATTCTCTCTGAAATCATAATCAAAGGTTTCAAGACCGAGTTTCATTTTAAGCGTAAAGTCGGAAAACTCTTTTCTCAAATCAGCAATTCTGTTGTTGTAAAGATAGTGCGACTCAAAATGAATTGTGTGGATATTCTTTTGTTTGCAAACCTTTTTTATAAGCTCGACGGTATTTTTGTCAAGTTCAAACACCGACCCCGAGTTTATTACTTCAAGGTTTTGAAAGATGCCTGTTACATTTTCAAGCACCTTGCTGTTCAGCCTGAAATTTTCTTCTTCATTTTTACAGCTGTCACTGTAATAGTCGCAGAATGTGCATTTGGTATAAACACACCCACTGCCACGCAGAAGGACAATTTCACGACTGTTTTTTTCGTGAATTATACTGTACCTTTCCATAAATTTGGCATAAAAAAACACCCACAGGGGGTGTACGGACACAGTAAGTCCTATGCCTTTCCTCCTTAGTTTTGATTGAGCAAGCCCCTTTTGGTTAATTGCTCGAGCAGGATGGTTACGAACTGCTTGACTAATATGTTATCACAATAGAGGCTTTTTGTCAAATTATCAAGAAAAATATATTTAATAGCAATTCTACTTGAATTTATAAGCAAAATTGTATATAATTTATATGGCAAATGATAATATGATATGGCAAAATGATAATATGAAATTGTCGTTTGTTGATAAATATTTTATGAAGTTTTGAAAGGCGGAAAAATGAGAGGATTTAGTTTTTATGGAGATACTACTGACAGATTTCCGTTTAGCGGAAAGGAAATGCAGCAGTATCAGGAGCGTGTAAAGCGTATTCGCAGTAATCACAGACTTACGGTGCTTTCTTTTGTACTGTTGGTACTTGCAATAGTCGAAACTATGTTTTTTGTTACGGTTCAGTTAATGCTTAAAAGTTCGGAGTATGTCGGTTTGCTCGTCGTAATTCTTGAGGCTCTTACATTAATAATTGTTGCCGCCACAGTACATGGATACAGAAAAATGTCAATTGACTTGCGTTCGGTTGATTTAGCGGTTCTGATAATAGCGGAATTGCTGTTTGGTTTTTCCGAATTTATGATGTATGTATACAAACAGCCGTTTTATATGTATGTCATTGCAGGCATATCATTTGTACTGATTTTGTATATTCTGCTTTTTGTTAAGGCAAAAATAAAAGAAAGAGTTACTTTTGCCGCTCTGCCGCTTGTAATGCTTGTTGCGGCAGGTTTTTTGAGTATAAATACATCAATATTTACGGTAAGATATGTCTATCTTTCTTCCGATGGTTATTATAATGATGTGAGCAATAATGATATGGCTCATTTTTACTACACAGAGTCTGTTAATGTAACAAACTTTTCAAAGCTCCCGTCATACGGCACAAAAGGAATATACAGTATGAGCGAGTATGAAAATTTTTGCAACTCTTACAAAGGTTCGGTAAATATGAGTGAATTGCTTAATTTCAGCCGCAACTACAGTGACGGATTTTTTAACAGCAATTGCCTTTATGTTGCTCCTGTTGAGCTTGAATCGTCGGCAGACAGAGTCAGCTTTAGGGGACTTAGCTATGCAATCAGTTCTCAAGTTCCGTGTGTTCAATATCAGAAATCAAAGGACAGCAATCAATCAAAGGGCGTTTGTCTTATGCTTATTGAAGTACCTCTAAAAGATGACGAAAAAATCAATAACATAGTAGAACTTAAAACCGATAGCGTGATTATGGCTCGATAATTTTTTTAAATCAGATTAAATCAGTCCTAAGTGTCATATAAATATATTACATTATATCTACTCATAAAACAGGAGATTTGCTATGAAAGCAGTAAAAAAAGCTTTTGCTTTTTATGATAAAATAATGAAAAAATATGATCCTATAATAAGCAAATGTATTCACGATAATATTTTTGCCATAGCCGGACAGTCTGCTTTTTTTATTGTGCTTTCATCTGTTCCTTTGTTAGCGTTTTGTTTGTCGATTCTGCAAGGCTTGCATATATCGGCTTCGTTTATTGAACAGGCGCTGCAAAGTGTATTTACAGATGTATTTCTTACACAGATAAAGTATTTTTTAACCGAAACATATCAGAATACTATCGGAATTTCTTTTGTTTCAATTGTGGTTACATTGTGGTCTGCATCGCAGGGAATACATGCAATCACTAACGGACTTAACAGAGTTTATAATGCATATGAAAACCGTATGTGGATAGTTTTGCGCTTTCGTGCAATGTTTTATACTGTTATTTTCTTTATATTAATGTCTGCGTCGTTGGTAATAATTGCTCTCGGTTCATATCTTGACGATTGGATCCAACCGTTTATAAGCAGTTTGCCAAACATAATTACAGCAATTTTCAGATCAAGATATTTACTTGTATTTTTAATTCTGACTTTTACTTTTGCGTCTATATACAGGAATTTCCCGTGTATTTCCAAAGAGCAGAAAAAGGAATATAATTTTAAATCTCAACTTCCGGGTGCAGTTTTGTGTACAATTTCGTGGTTTGTATTGGCTCTCGGAATCTCAATATATGTAAAAAGTTTTAACGGCTTTTCTGTTTACGGCGTAATTACAGGTCTTGCTATCATAATGGTTTTGCTGTATTTTTTAATGCTGCTGTTAATGATATGTGCTGAAATAAATTATGTTTATCACGACACTATAAAGAAATTTTCATTTAAAAAGTTAGTTTCACTGATAAAACGGAAAGTTAAAAGGAAAAGTAAATAATAAGTGTGTTAAAGCGCCTTTTTGAGTTATACTAACTCAGGAGGTGCTTTTTATGTTAAAAAAATTTACCTGTACGGCACTTACTGTTTCAATAATGATTTCCGGTATGATATGCGTATCGGCAACTTCAAAGGCAGATTTTTCACTTGAAAATGCCAAAGAATACTTTACACTTATGAACGGATGTTCAAGGACCGCTCTGAAAAATTATAATGACGAAGATACTGTAGACGCAATTGTATATTGCGGTCTTGATTTAAGCAGTCCGAAAATAATGTTTTATTTATCAATGTTTTATATTGCAAATGATATTGATACGGAAAAAATAACCGCAGACCCCGCATATTGTACACAGATAATCGGTAATTTTAACGCATATCTTGAGAAAAAAGGTATTGTAAACGGCAAGTCGGACGAGTTTTTCAGTAATTATAAAAATGAAATTTCACAGAATAAACTCAAGTTTTCAACGGTAGGCGCATACACTTTTAAGGCTAAAAAAACCGTAGTGCAAAAAATGCTTGATGACGGCAATACTGATTTTGTGATTGTGGGAACAGGATTTATGCTGAAAGAGTGCGATGTAAATGCCGACGGTAAAATTAACGATAACGATGTTAAAACAGTGCAGAATTTGAGTGCGGATATTATTAAAACAGAATGTTCTGATGAAGAAAAATTTGTGTTATATTCGGCAGATTTAGATGATAACGGAAAAATTAATATAAATGACGCTACAGCGCTACAACAAAAAATGACAGCGTAAAGCTGTCTTACATAAAATTAAAATTAGTTCTTGACAAATAAAAACAAAAAGACTATAATGTTATAAAAGTTCGGTATCAAACAATTTAATATATAACAGTTTTATACCGAACTTATATTGAGTTACGATTCGGAGGTGTTTTTTAGTGTGTGATATGTTTGGGGAGGACGAAAAATTAAATGCGGATACAGAGAAAAATTTTGAAAAGGATTGCCATATATGTGACGCAATAGGTCACGAAATTAAGGCGGTAAACCACCTTATGCACAGGAAAATGCTTGAAAGTGCGGCAAAAAACGGTGTGGATAAGGTAACGATTATGCACGGCTGGATAATCGCGTATCTTTACAATAATCAGGACAACGATATTTTCCAGAAAAATCTTGAAAGCGAGTTTTCAATTTCACGCTCATCCGTAACTAATATTTTACAGCTTATGGAAAAAAAGGGGTACATAAAGAGAGAGTCTGTTGAAAATGATGCAAGACTTAAAAAAATTGTGCTTACCGAAAAGGGAATGAGCATAAAAGCTCGATAGATAAAGCAATTATATCTAACGAGCAGGAATTTGACAGTATTTTTACACCCGAAGAAAAGCAAACCTTTTTGTTTTTAATACGAAAACTTAAGACAGGCATTTCGGGACAATAATATGGTAAAGGAGAAAAAGTATGATAAAAACTTTATCAAAACAGATTAAGGGATTTGTAAAAGAATCTGTACTGACGCCTGTTTTTATGATACTTGAGGTTGTTTTTGAAACGCTTATCCCGCTTCTTATGGCCTCAATTATTGATGACGGTATCAACAAAGGCGATATGAATCATATTCTCTTTGTCGGAGGAGGAATGGTTCTTTGTGCTATCGGCGGACTTATCTGCGGTATTCTCGGCGGCAGCTTCGGTGCAAAGGCATCAGCCGGTTTTGCACGAAATCTTCGCCGCTCAATGTTTGCGAATATTCAGACATTTTCGTTTTCAAACATTGATAAATACTCAACCGCAGGTCTTGTTACAAGACTTACTACCGATGTAACCAACTTACAAAATGCGTATCAGATGATACTCAGAATGTGTATGCGTGCACCGACAAGCCTTATTTGTGCAATGGTTATGGCATTTATAATCAACGCAAAACTTGCAAGTGTGTACCTCGTTGCAATTATTTTTCTTGCGATTGTTCTTGCTTCCCTTATGAAATTTACTATGAAATACTTTAATCAGGTATTTAAAAAGTACGATGATTTGAACGCAAGCGTTCAGGAGAATGTATCCGGTATCAGAGTAGTAAAGGCTTTCGTTCGTGAGGATCACGAAACCAAAAAATTCTCAAAAGCCGCAAACAACCTTTACAAACTTTTTGTTAAGGCTGAAAACTGTATGGTATCTGTAACGCCTATAATGCAGCTTACCGTTTATGCTTGTATCATTGCAATAAGCTGGTTTGGCGCAAATATGATTGTCGGTTCAACACTTACAACAGGTGAGCTTACAAGTATGCTTACATATTGTATGAACATTCTTATGTCACTTATGATGCTCGGTATGGTATTTGTAATGATTACTATGAGTGCCGCAAGTGCAAAGCGTGTAGCAGGTGTTCTCAACGAGAAGAGTAACCTTACAAACGGCGAAAATCCTGTTAAAAATGTGCCTGACGGCAGTATTGAATTTAAAGATGTATATTTCAGTTATAACAAAACAGGCGCAGAACCTGTACTTGACGATATTAACTTAAAGATTAAGTCAGGCGAAACAGTCGGTATCATTGGCGGTACGGGCAGCTCTAAAACAAGTCTTGTAAACCTTATCGGCAGACTTTACGATGTAACAAGCGGTGAAGTTCTTGTCGGCGGCAGAAATGTTAAAGAGTATGACCTTGAAAAGCTCCGTGACGAGGTATCTGTAGTTCTTCAGTCAAATGTACTTTTCAGCGGTACAATTTTAGATAACCTCCGTTGGGGTAACGAAAACGCAACGGAAGAGGAATGTGTAAATGCCTGCAAACTTGCGTGCGCTGATGATTTTATTCAGACATTCCCCGAAAAGTATAATACATTTATTGAGCGTGGCGGTACTAATGTATCGGGCGGTCAGAAACAGCGTATCTGTATTGCGAGAGCATTACTTAAAAAGCCTAAAATTCTTATTCTTGACGACTCTACAAGTGCGGTCGATACAGCAACGGATGCAAAGATAAGAAAGGCTTTTGCAGAGGAAATTCCTAATACAACAAAGCTTATTATTTCACAGAGAATTTCAAGTGTTCAGAATGCCGATAAGATTATAGTTCTTGATAACGGTAAAATCAGCGGCGTAGGCTCACACGATGAACTCTTGAATAAAAATGATATTTACACCGAAATTTATGAGGCCCAGACTAAGGGCAGCGGTGATTTTGATGCAAAGGGGGAGATGTAATGCCGGGTCCTATGGGTGGCGGCAGAAGACGCCAGATGGGTGCAAAACCTAAGGTTAAAAATCCGGGAAAAATCCTCGGAAGAATTTTAAGATATACCTTTAAAAATTATAAAATCCATATGATAATCGTATTTATATGTATTATCGTCAGTGTACTTGCAAATGTACAGGGTACATTATTTATTCAGTCGCTTATTGATGATTACATCACTCCGCTTATGAATACAAGTTCGCCTGATTTTACTCCCTTGCTTTTCGCAATAGCAAGAGTAGCAGGTTTTTACTTGCTCGGTGCTGCTTCAACTTTTGCGTATTCAAAACTTATGGTTTATGTAACACAGGGTACAATGCGTAATTTGAGAATTGATATTTTCTCACATATGGAGAGTTTACCGATTAAATTCTTCGATACTCATTCTCACGGCGATATTATGTCGGTTTATACAAATGATATTGATACTCTCCGTCAGATGATTAGCCAGAGTATGGTTCAGCTTTTCTCAAGTACAATTACAATTGTATCTGTAATTGTAAGTATGATTTCAATCAGTATTCCGCTTACACTTCTTACACTTGTTATGGTTGCGGTAATGTTTATTGTATCGGGCAAAATCGGCGGCAAGAGCAGTAAATATTTTACGGCTCAACAGGATGACCTTGGCAAGGTAAACGGCTACATTGAAGAAATGATGAACGGTCAGAAAGTTGTAAAGGTATTTAATCACGAGGGTAAGGCTGTTGAAGAATTTAACGAACTCAACGATAAACTTTTTGACAGCGCATATAATGCAAATAAATTTGCAAATATTCTTATGCCTATCAATGCACAGCTCGGTAATATCAGCTATGTGCTTTGCGCAATAGTCGGCGGTGTGCTTGCGTTTAATCACTTTGCAGGACTTACACTTGGCGGACTTGTGGCATTTATGACATTTAACAAAAATTTCAGTCAGCCAATTAATCAGATCAGTATGCAACTCAACAGCATTATTATGGCTCTTGCAGGTGCAGACAGAATTTTCAAACTTCTTGACGAAAAACCTGAAGAGGACGACGGATATGTAAATCTTGTCAATGCTAAAATTGTTGACGGCAAAATCGAACCGTCTAAAGAGAGAACAGGGGTGTGGGCTTGGAAACATACTCACAGCGAGGACGGCACAACAGAGTACCGACAGCTCAAGGGCGACCTTGTAATGGACGATGTTGACTTTGGTTATACCGATGATAAAATGGTTTTGCACAACATTGACCTTTATGCAAAACCTGGTCAGAAGATTGCGTTTGTAGGTTCTACAGGCGCAGGCAAAACTACAATTACTAACCTTATCAATAGATTTTACGATATTCAGGACGGTAAAATCCGTTATGACGGCATAAATATCAATAAGATTAAGAAAGCTGACTTAAGACGCTCTCTCGGTATTGTATTGCAGGAAACGCATCTTTTCACAGATACAGTAATGGAAAATATCCGTTACGGCAGACTTGACGCTACCGATGAAGAAGTTATTGCGGCGGCTAAACTTGCCAACGCAGACAGCTTTATCCGTAAACTTCCGCACGGATACGATACGGTTCTTACAGGTGACGGCGGAAACCTTAGCCAGGGACAACGCCAAATGCTTGCAATCGCAAGAGCCGCAGTTGCCAATCCGCCTGCACTTATTCTTGACGAGGCAACAAGTTCAATTGATACCCGTACAGAAAAGATTGTACAGGACGGTATGGATAAGCTGATGAAGGGCAGAACAACATTTGTAATTGCTCACAGACTTTCAACCGTAAGAAATTCAGATTGTATTATTGTTCTTGAGCATGGCAGAATTATAGAAAAGGGCACACACGAACAGCTTATAGAGCAGAAGGGTAAGTATTATCAGCTCTATACAGGTAAAACCGCTTAAGGATAGTTAAACACTTTATAATATAGCGCCGACCGATACATAAAGACTGTATCGGTCGGCGTTTTTTAGTAAATATTAGGTTCATCACGATTTTTTGTGGGATGGTGAACGGACAGACGGAATAGAAAGATAGCGAATCAAGGTGAAGAAAAAGTCGTCGTCACGGTAACCGTAGCCGATTCGTTTAGCAACCTTGATCTTGTTGTTGAAGCCTGCAAGTTTCATCCAGATGAACAGCGCTGAGAACATCTCTGCCAAATTGCGACTGCATATGAAACCGATCATATACAATCCGTGCTTTGTTACAAGCTTGTTGTAAGATGCGTTCATGTCCATCGCTACCGCGATGACTGCTGACAAGGAGTCGGAGGGCACTTCTTCAAAGAATTTTTCAAAATCCTTCATCGCTCTGCCCTTTCCGACCCATAAGATATCTCCCTGCTCCAGATCCATCACGCAGGTTGCGTAACTATATCCTTTATGGATTGCAAATTCATCAACAGCATGTATCCTCGGCTTGTAGCCTTTCTCTCTTAACATTTTTTCCCTTTCCCTAATAGCCTCGTCCATAATCTCTCGCTGTACTTTGCGAATCGTGTCCCAGTGAATACCGGTCAATTCCTGTATTGCTTTGATGGATATTTTTTGCTGCAAAAAGCCCTTGATCCAGTTCGCTGCTCGGTATGTTATCCGTGTTCCGGGATATTTGAAAGGTATTTCTTCTGTAAATGTTTCGTGACAACAGTTGCATTGATATCTATGGATAAAGAAGATCCATATGTGTGTAGTACCTCTCTGTATTGGAATATCTTTGAGTTTGACTTGTCCGTTTTCATAAATATATACACTGCCTCCACAATAAGGGTACCGAACTGTCTGCGTTGACCTTACGCTCTCCAGAAACAGTACGCTTTTATCTTTATCAGGGATGATTCCTATATGTGTTCCTTTAAATCCTTGACTTTCAAATTCAACTTTGATATCATCTAAATAGAGCATAGGTTTCTCTCCTTCATTGTTTGTCTTGTCAACTACAATTCTGGAGCTTCCTATGCTCTTTTTCAATATTTATTTTTGATTATCCCACATTTTTCCGTGATGAGGGAGTTTATTGGCATAGCAAAGCCGAAAAGGGAGATGTGCATTGATGAGGTTGTGCCGATGGGGGTATAAATTGCCGTTGAAAAATGTATTGTTATGTGGTACAATGAATTGAAGAGAGTAGTTTATCTGCTCGATAAATCGGACTGATTAAATGACATTTTCTTAACAAAAGTCAATGCACTTAATGAAAAAAGGTATTACAATCATTACATAGGTGATGATTATGAATAATACAACCAACGCTGAAAAAGCATTGAAAATTACAACTGCATTGACACTCATCGTATCTGGATATGAGATCCTGCGTTCCTGTCAGAATTACAGAGAGGGTATGAATATCCTTGATATTGCAAGCTATGCAAATGCCGACCTGAATACATATTGTCTGATACTGATACTTGCAAATACGATACTTCTTCCTCAGGCACTAATGCTATATAAGCAAAGCGGGATCAGCCTGAAAAACGAAATATATAACAGTCAAAGCCTTGGCAAGGATATATTTATGGGAATTGTCATTGCGGTCATATCCTCCGCTGTCAGCCTGCTTTCGCTGTTTGTGGCAAAAGGCAGAACCGAACTTGCATTTTCGGGCTGGGAAAGGCTTTCAGTCGGTGAGATAATTCTAATGATAGTGTCGCTGGGTTTTGTCAGCGGAATATGTAAGGAAATATATTTCAGAGGTTTTGCGAAAAATTTCTGCGGAAACATCTGGGGAGAAACTGCTGCGCTACTGATATTTAATGTTCTGTTCGGTATGCTTGATTGGTTCAATATGGGACATTCATTTCTTGTGGGTCTTTTGTGGATATGGGGCTATAAAAAAAGTGGACATCTGATAGTACCGATGATAGCCCACGGTGGAATGAATCTAATATCGGTAGCTTATTATATTATTACAGCGTGAGAAAATGTTTATGGATAAGGAATATCTTGTAGGACTGCTGATGAATATGACATCAAAATACAAGGTGAATATTGATGCCGAGATGCTCGGAAAGATAGTGAATATGTCTGCTTTCCGCATTGTGGAAAAGGGTGCCGTTATCCAGCATATCGGGGACAAAACACTTAATGCTGCTCTTGTTCTTGATGGAATGACAAGGTGTTACTATATAGATGATGACGGAAATGATATAACCCGAGGCTTTTCAATAGAGGGAACTCTTTGTATGGACGAAGGTATGTTCGGCTATCCTGAAAGCTTATGTGAATGGGAAACGCTGGAAGAAACCACGCTTATGATCTTCAATACAGAGGATATGAAAAAATTCATTTTTGAAAATGACATCCTGAAAAATGTGTATATATATCTTCTTGAAAATGCCCTTAGGTATAAAATATACAGAGAAAACGGTTTTCTTGTGGAAAATGCGACCGAAAGATACGTTCATTTCAAAAAACTTTATCCCCAAATATGCAGCAAGGCTACACAGCGCCACATAGCAACTTATCTCGGAATAGCTCCCGAATCATTAAGCAGGATACGAAAAGCTATGAAAGAAAACATAAGCGAAACCGAATAAATAAATTTAACTGTTGACTTAAAATGTAAATAACATCCCATAATTCGAGCAGTTTATTTCACTAAAGGAGCACCAACCTGAACCGACCCCAAGAAGTTAGACCAAGAATCTAACGATTTGGAGGTCGGTTTTTTTATGGCAAAATATAGTTATGGATTCAAACTAAAAGTAGTCCATGAATACATAAATGGTGAAGGTGGTTATAAATGTCTCGCAAAAAAGCACAATATACCTTCTTGCACGCAAATAAAAAGGTTCATCACGATTTTTTGCGGGATGGTAACGGACAGACGGAATAGAAAGATAGCGAATCAAGGTAAAGAAGAAGTCATCATCACGGTAACCGTAGCCGATTCGTTTAGCAACCTTGATCTTGTTGTTGAAGCCTTCGAGCTTCATCCAGACGAACAACGCCGAGAACATATCTGCCAAATTGCGACTGCATATGAAACCGATCATATACAATCCGTGCTTTGTTACAAGCTTGTTGTAAGATGCGTTCATGTCCATCGCTACCGCAATGACTGCTGACAAGGAGTCGGAAGGCACATCTTTAAAGAATTTTTCAAAATCCTTCATCGCTCTGCCATTTCCGAACCATAAGATATCTCCATGCTCCAGATTCATCACGCAGGTTGCGTAACTATGTCCTTGATGGATTGCAAATTCATCAACAGCAAGTATCCTCGGCTTGTAGCCTTCCTCTCTTAACATTTTTCCGTGATGAGGGAATTATTTAAAATTTATTCTAAAATTTCAAAAACTCGAAATCCGGTTAATCTGAATTTCGAGTTTTTCTACAGGCTGAACTGCATTCCTACCTTTAGGTTAGAATGCAGTCGTTTTTTATTTGGGCTGTTTTTTACAGCTCACTTTTGATTATTTTTATTCTTCACCGTTCCAGCAATAAGTACAGAGTTTACATTTATCTATACCGCAGGAATCAAGCATATCGTCAAGGCGGTTAAAGCGAAGTGAAGTAAACTTGAGTTCCTTACAAATCTCGTCAACCATCTTTTCATATTTTTCGGAATCCGGATTTGTGTATTCCTTTAAAACTTCATCGGTAACATTGCCGTTTTCAAGTCTTTCGATAACTCGTCTTGTAATAAGATCCATCTCAGAAGATGAGCGTGAGAAATTGAGATACTTACATCCGTAAACAAGGGGAGGACAAGCAGGTCTGATATGAACTTCCTTTGCACCGCTTTCAAAAAGATACTCTGTTGTTTCTCTGAGCTGAGTGCCACGCACGATTGAATCGTCAATCAAAAGCAGGCTTTTTCCTCTGATTAAATCCTCAACAGCAAGCAATTTCATCTTGGCAATAAGATTACGCTGGCTCTGAATTGTAGGCATAAAGGATCTCGGCCATGTTGGTGTGTATTTAATAAACGGTCTTGAGAAGGGAATACCCGACTCATTAGCATATCCGACTGCGTGTGCAATACCCGAATCAGGAACACCTGCAACAACATCAGGCTTTACATTATCTCTCTTTGCCATTTTTGCACCGCAGAGGTAACGCATCTGCTCAACGCTCATTCCCTCGTATGAGCTTGCAGGGTAGCCGTAGTAAACCCAAAGGAATGTGCATATTTTCATATCATTTCCGGGCTGTTTTAAGGTAACGCAGTTTTTATCTGTAATAACAACAATCTCACCAGGGCCAAGCTCTTTGTAATTGCTGTAACCGAGGTTTTTATATGAAAAGCTCTCAAAAGCGGCACAGAAAGCGTCCTCTTTCTTGCCGATAGCAATAGGAGTTCTGCCGTACTTATCTCTTGCACAATAAATTCCGTTTGGATTCATAAGTAAAAGTGAAAGTGAACCGTCTACCTTTTCGAGTGCGTAATTAATACCGTCAATAAGATTTTCTTTCTGATTTATAAGTGTTGCAACAAGTTCTGTAGGGTTGATTTCACCGCCGCTCATTTCAAGAAAATGAGAATTGCCGTTTGAGAAAATCTCCTGAACGAGCTCGTCTGTATTGTTAATTTTACTTACGGTTGTGATAGCGTATGTACCGTGATGTGAACGCACCATAAGCGGCTGCGGCTCATAATCGGAAATACAACCGATGCCAAGTCTGCCCTTCATACTCTGCATATCTTTATCAAACTTAGTTCTGAAAGGTGCATTTTCAATATTATGAATAGATCTGTCAAAACCCTTTTCGTCATCGTAAACTACCATACCGCCTCTTCTTGTGCCGAGGTGTGAGTGATAGTCAATACCAAAATACAAATCAAAAACGCAGTCCTCTTTGGCTGCTACTCCCATATATCCGCCCATATCTTTTCTCCTTTTTAATTCTGTCTGCATATGCAAACTAATATAACAGTAATATTAATTATATTATTATTTCTTGCTGTTGTCTATACAAAAATAAAATAAAATGTCATAATTAAGGTAATATTATCATAACTGATTTTTAACATATATACTTTTTTGCTTATTTGTTTATTATATATAATATTTCACGCAAAGAATCACAATTATTTTTAAATAAGAGATTTACACAATTTATATTATATGTTATAATATAGTAAATTCTTATCAAAACAGTAAACATTAATTTTAAATAAAGGAATATTAATATGACTCTGCAACAACTGAGATATGTTATCACGGTTGCTCAAAAAGGTACAATAAGCGAGGCGGCAAAGGAACTTTTTATTTCACAGCCGAGCCTGACCAATGCAATCCGTGAACTTGAAAAAGAAATGAACATTACAATATTTAACAGAACCAACAAAGGCGTTGCTGTTTCTACCGAGGGTGAACAATTTTTAGGCTATGCAAGACAGGTGCTTGAACAGGCTAACCTGCTTGAAAGTGCATATAAAACCTCGGTAAGGGATAAGCAGCGCTTTTCTGTTTCCACTCAACATTATGCATTCGTTGTAAATGCGTTTGTAGATTTAATTAAAGAGTTGCCTCAAAACGAGTATGACTTCTCAATCAGAGAAACTCAAACTTACGAGATAATTGACGATGTAGCTACAATGAAAAGCGAAATCGGAATTATTTATTTAAACGCTTTTAACGAAGCGGCTCTTATGAAAATCATTAAATCAAAAGGTTTGTGCTTTAATGAGCTTTTTATAGCAAAGCCTCATATTTTTGTAACGGCAGAACATCCGCTTGCAAATAAAGAATCCGTTACTATGGAAGAGCTTGCAGACTATCCTTATCTTTCTTTTGAACAGGGCAATCATAACTCTTTTTATTATTCGGAAGAAATTTTCAGCACTGTAGAACGCAAAAAAAATATTCGTGTAACAGACCGAGCCACACTTTTCAATTTATTGATAGGTCTTAACGGTTATACGGTTTGCAGCGGAGTAATTGACAGCGGTCTTAACGGTTCGAATATTATTTCAATCCCATTAATCAAGGAAGGAGATATGCGTATAGGATATATCAGTCATAAAAAATTAGTTTTAAGTCCGCTTTGCAAAAAATTCTTAAATCACTTGAACAAATACATTAAGTGATATTTAATACAAGGAGGCATAAATGAAAAATTTTATCAGTGCATTTAAAGAATTAAAAATAGTAAATTTCCTGTTCTTAACGCTTGCAGGCATTATAAATGCTTTTGGCGTAGTTGTGTTTCTTGCTCCGGTAAAACTTTACGACAGCGGAATTTCAGGTACATCAATGCTTATTTCGCAAGAAACTCCTGCATGGTGCAGTTTATCACTTATACTTATTTTACTTAACATTCCTCTGTTTCTGCTCGGTCTTAAACGAGAGGGACTAAAGTTTACCGTATATGCAATTTACACGGTATTCATTTACTCTTTGGTTGCATGGATAATAACTGATATTTTACCGATAGATGTCAGCTTTATATCTCCCCTTGCGGGCAATGACCTGTTCTTATGCGCAATATTCGGCGGTGTAATTTCAGGCTGCGGCAGCGGTCTTGCAATGCGCTTTGGCGGCGCTATGGACGGAATAGATATTCTCGCCGTAATGTTTGCAAAAAAACTTCACTTAAGCATAGGCACATTCATTATGATTTACAATGTAATTCTCTATATCATTTGCGGCATAGTAATAGGCAGTTGGATATTGCCGCTCTATTCCATAGTAACTTATGCCGTGGCTGTTAAAATGATAGATTTCTTTGTAGAGGGTTTTGACCGTGCAAAAGGCGCTTTTATTATTACAACCAAGTCAGATGCTGTTTGTGAGAAACTTTCGCAAACATTTGAAAACGGTATTACTATGATAGACGCCAAGGGTTACTATTCAGGTTCAAAAAAGACAATGATTTACTTTGTAATAAACCGTTTTCAAGTTGATAAAATGAAAAGACTTGTACACGATATTGACCCGAAAGCCTATATCTCCATAAATGAAATAGCCGATGTTTATTCGGCAAATTCCGACGATAAAAACTAATATTTTTATTAACGACAGGTGCAGTCGGTTATAGTTAAAAGCTATAGCCAACTGCACTTTTTATGTATTTTACAAATATTGATTTTCGCCTTATACTTTTAACAAATGAACAAGGAGGTAATATTTATGAGTAAAAATAATGTACCATTCAGATTTGACTATGTAGGAAGTTTTTTAAGACCGGACTATCTAAAAAAAGCCAGAGCAGATTTTGAAAAAAGAAATATAACAAGAAGAACTTACAGAAATTGAAAACAAAGCCATTACAGACCTTGTAAAAAAGCAGAAAGAATTAGGATACAAGGTTATAACAGACGGTGAATTTCGCAGAGCAACATGGCATCTCGACTTTATGTGGGGATTTAACGGTGTTGCACACAAAAAGACAGAAAAGGGCGTAGCATTCCACGGCGAACCTGCGTTGATTGACGATACATGGCTTACAGGTAAAATCTCGGTTGACAACCACCCGTTTGTTGAGCACTACAAATTTATAAAAACTTTTGAAGACGAAAACACTGTTGCCAAGCAGACAATTCCTGCACCTGCTCAGTTTTTCCAGCAGATGATTATTCCTGCAAATATTGAAACAACAAGAAAATTCTATGCAACCGATGACGAGCTTATTACTGACATTGCAAACGGTTATAAAAAGGTTATTAACGATTTATATAACGCAGGTTGCAGAAACATTCAGTTTGACGATTGCACCTGGGGTGTACTCGTTGCCGAGGGCAGTGTAATTCGTTATGGCAAAGAAAACAACCTTGAAGATATTAAAGAAAAGCTCTTAAAAGTAAATAATCTTGCAATTGAGGGCAAGCCTGAAGATTTGGTTATTACAACACACATTTGCAGAGGTAACTATCATTCCGCATATTTCTCAAGCGGTGCATATGACTCAGTTGCAGAGCCACTGTTCGGCAGAGAAAATGTTGACGCTTATTACCTTGAATTTGATGATGAGCGTTCAGGCGGCTTTGAGCCTTTAAAATATGTAAGCGGCAACAAAAAAGTTGTTCTCGGTCTTATCACTACAAAATCACCGAAACTTGAGGACAAGCAGACAGTAATCGAAAGAATTAAAGAAGCAAGCAAATACATTCCGCTTGACAGACTTTACCTAAGTCCGCAGTGTGGCTTTGCGTCATGCGAAATCGGCAACAAACTCACCGAAGAACAGCAGTGGGCTAAACTCGCACTTGTAAAGGAAATTGCAGAAGAAGTTTGGAAGTAAATTCTTTATCTAAAGTTGGGATAAATTATGGTTTAGCTGATTGCTTTATCAAGAAATTATAAAAGTTTGGTCGACCTTTTCAAAGGTCGTGGGTGTGGGCAAAGCCCACAAATACTTTCCGTTTATGCAATCTAATGATAGCCAAACAGCTCGCTGTTTGGCGGCTTGAACACAACGGCGTTAGCCTTTAAAAGCGATAGCAATATAAGAAAAGAAATTCGTTATTTCATAATAAAATATAGGTTTTTTAATGTCTGTCGCCTGTTTTAACAAACTTAGTTTTAGCACGCAAACAGCGTGGCTGTTTGCGCCTGATAAATTGTTGTATCGGAAGATTTTTATGGGCGCTGCCCAAACCCGCAATTTTTGAAAAAATTGAGTAAACTTTTTTGCTTTTGGGAGGATAATTTAGCGTTAGCTAAATTTCAATCCCCGACTGACACTACGCTAAACCATAATTTAAAATACTTCTTCGGCATTAAACATAACAAAACATTCTTGCCATATAATCCTCACAAACAGAGAGAGCAGACAGCTGCATGCTACCTGCTCTCTCTTAATTACTATTAATGCAAGATAAAAATTTTACTTTTTAACATTAAAAGCTTTCATCTGTGGATAAACTGCGCTGTCGCCAAGCTCTTCCTCAATTCTTAAAAGCTGATTGTACTTTGCAACACGCTCTGAACGGCTTGGAGCACCTGTTTTAATCTGGCAAGTGTTAAGTGCTACCGCAAGGTCAGCGATTGTTGTATCTGCTGTTTCACCGCTGCGGTGTGAAGAAATTGCAGTATAGCCTGCCTTGTGAGCCATCTTGATTGCCTCAAGTGTTTCTGAAACCGAACCGATCTGGTTAAGTTTAATAAGAATTGAGTTACCGCAACCAAGCTCAATGCCCTTTGCAAGTCTTTCTGTATTTGTAACAAAGAGGTCGTCACCAACGAGCTGAACTTTGTCGCCGAGCTCCTTAGTAAGCTGTTGCCAGCCTTCCCAGTCCTCTTCGTCAAGAGCATCTTCAATAGAGATAATCGGATACTTTTCAACGAGCTTTTTCCAATGCTCAATAAGCTCTGCAGAAGTAAACTTTGTGCCTGCCTTTGGAAGAACATACTCGCCCTTCTTGCTGCCCTTCCACTCGGAAGATGCTGCGTCCATAGCAATCATAAAGTCCTTACCCGGCTCATAGCCTGCATTCTTAACAGCCTCAAGAATATACTGAATTGCCTCTTCGTCGCTTGCAAGGTCAGGTGCAAAACCGCCCTCGTCACCTACAGAAGTAGCAAGACCCTTAGACTTAAGTAAAGCTGCAAGTGCATGGAATACTTCCGCACACCAACGCAAACATTCCTTAAAGCTTGGAGCGCCTACAGGCATAATCATAAACTCCTGAACATCTACAGTGTTTGCAGCGTGTGCGCCACCGTTAAGAATATTCATCATAGGAACAGGAAGTCTGTTGCCTGAAATACCGCCGAGGAATCTGTAAAGCGGAATGTCAAGAGCAGTAGCTGCTGCTCTTGCAGTTGCAATAGAAACGGCAAGAATAGCATTTGCGCCAAGATTTGACTTGTCTTTTGTACCGTCAGCTTCAATCATCGCTTTGTCAACAGCATAAATGTCAGAAGCGTCCATACCTGTAATAGTATCGTTAATTACTGTATTAATATTTTCAACTGCCTTAGAAACACCCTTACCGAGATATCTGCTCTTGTCACCGTCACGAAGCTCAAGAGCCTCGAACTCACCTGTTGACGCACCGCTTGGAGCAGTACCTCTTGAAACAGTACCGTCAATAAGAGTAACCTCTGCTTCTACAGTAGGGTTTCCGCGAGAATCAAGAATTTCTCTGCCAACAACTTTTTCAATTTCCAAATAAGCCATTTTTACAATCTCCTTATCTTCTTATTCGCAGACTTCCTTCCGGAAGGTCAGCAGTGCCCTCCGGCGAATAGAAGTAGAGGATTCATAGGAAGTCCACATGATTTATTCATTCAGTTAGTTTTAACTAACTGAATACATTATATACTACACTCAAAATAAAATCAAGTATTTTTTTACAATTTTATAAATTTTAATAAATTACAGTTTAATTTAATTCTTGCATATGTTATAATAATCAGTGCTGTTTATTATAACAAAAGTAAAAACAGTCTTTTATGTGACAGATTGTTTTTGTATTAAAAGTTACGGAGTAAAAAAATGGGTAGGAAATATAATAAAATCTAACCGAAAGGTTATAGCTGAGGGATTGCGTGACGGTGTTCCTATTGGACTCGGTTATCTTGCGGTGTCGTTTTCGTTAGGTATTGCGGCAAAAAATGCAGGACTTAACTTTTTTCAAAGTTTTCTTGCAAGTTTGTTATGTAATGCGTCTGCGGGTGAATATTCGGGTTTTACGGTTATTGCTGCGGATGCAACATATTTTGAAATGGCGGTAGTAACGCTTATTGCAAATGCACGATATTTGCTGATGAGTTGTGCGCTAAGTCAGAGAATAAAAAGCGGCACTTCACTGATTCACAGATTGTTGCTCGGCTTTTTTATAACCGATGAATTTTTCGGAATTACAATATCAAGAAAAGGCAGTGTAAATCCGTATTATACATACGGAGCAATAATCTTTGCAGGACCTTGTTGGGCGGTAGGTACAGCGCTCGGTACAATAGCGGGTAATGTTTTGCCGCTTAGAGTTGTAAGTGCGTTAAGCGTAGCGCTGTTCGGAATGTTTCTTGCGATTATCGTGCCGCCGACAAAGAGCAATAAACCTCTTATGGGAATAGTTATTTTCAGCTTTATTGCAAGCCTTGCATTTGCTTATCTGCCTGTGATAAGCGAGATTTCAGAGGGTACAAGAACAATAATTTTAACTGTTATTATATCCGCAGCAGCAGCTTTGCTGTTCCCTGTAAAAGATGAGGAGGGCAGTGAAAATGTCGCATAATCCTTATATTTACATATTTATAATGGCAGGTGTTACATTTTTAATCAGAGTGTTGCCTCTGACCGTTGTAAAAAAACAATTCACAAATAAATTTGTAAAATCATTTCTCTACTATGTGCCGTATGTAACGCTTTCGGTTATGACTTTTCCCGCAATTATCAATGCTACGCAAAGTCCGATAGCGGGAGCAATAGCCTTTGCGGCAGGTCTTGTGGCAGCTTGGTTTGATGCAGGACTGTTTAAGGTATCGGTAATCTGTTGCTTACTTGTATTTGTTTGTGAATTTATAATTTGCTGAATTTAAAATGAAGGTTTGAAGTTTGTAAATTGCATTTTGGTAAAAAATGTAAATAGATTTCAAACCTTTTCGTTTTGCATAAATTAATGAAAACGGAAGTTGTTTTATAAAAATTTACCGCTTTAATTCGATAAAGGAATTGTAATTTTATGATTTTAAAAAATTGGTACAAAATATACTTTTATACGCTAATAATCCGACTTTAATTGTTGACAAATTACGATAATAAGTATAATATATACTTATAACACAATTTGCCTACTATGAAAGGAAGTAATATATCTTGGAAAAGCAGAATATTGATTGGGCGAATATCGGTTTTGGTTATATGCCTACCGGTGAAAGATTTGTAGCTAATTATAAAGACGGCAAGTGGGACGAAGGTGCAATGACAACCGATGCAACAGTCACAATGAGTGAATGTGCCGGTGTTTTGCAGTATGCTCAAACTTGCTTTGAAGGCTTAAAAGCCTATACAACACAGGACGGAAAAATCGTAGTTTTCAGACCTGACCTTAATGCAGCAAGAATGCAGGATTCATGCAAAAGACTTGAAATGCCTGTTCTCCCGGAGAATATGTTTGTAGACGCAGTTTGCAAGGTAGTAAAGGCTAATGCAGACTATGTACCTCCTTACGGTTCGGGTGCAACACTTTATCTCCGTCCGTATATGTTCGGTATCGGACCTGTTATCGGTGTTAAGCCTTCAACAGAATATCAGTTCAGACTTTTCGCAACCCCTGTAGGTCCATACTTTAAGGGCGGCGCAAAGCCTATCACAATTAAGGTTTCTGACTTTGACAGAGCCGCACCGCACGGTACAGGTCACATCAAAGCAGGTCTTAACTATGCAATGAGCTTGCACGCAATTGTTACAGCTCATGAAGAAGGTTTTGCCGAGAATATGTATCTTGATGCTGCTACCCGTACAAAGGTAGAGGAAACAGGCGGTGCAAACTTTATCTTCGTTACAAAGGACGGCAAAGTTGTTACTCCTAAGTCAAACAGTATTCTTCCTTCAATTACCCGTCGTTCTCTTATGTATGTTGCAAAAGAGTATCTCGGTCTTGAGGTAGAGGAGAGAGAAGTTTACTTTGACGAGGTTAAAGATTTTGCGGAGTGTGGTCTTTGCGGTACAGCGGCTGTTATCTCACCTGTTGGCAAAATCAACGACCACGGCAAAGAAATTTGTTTCCCAAGCGGTATGGAAGAAATGGGCCCTGTTACAAAGAAGCTCTATGAAACACTCACAGGTATTCAGATGGGCAGAATTGAAGCTCCTAAGGGTTGGATAAAGGTAATCGAATAATTACATATTATCGAAAATATAATTATATAAATTTGTGCCCGAGCATTCTGCTTGGGCACTTTTTGCGTATGTGAGGTTTTATCAAAGGTTGAGATAATTATGGTTTAGCTGATTGCTTTATCAAGAAATTATAAAAGTTTGGTCGACCTTTTCAAAGGTCGTGGGTGTGGGCAAAGCCCACAAATACTTTCCGTCTATGCAGTCTGACGATAGCCAAACAGTTCGCTGTTTGGCGGCTTGAACACAACGGCGAATGCCTTTAAAAGTGCGATAGCAACAAGAAAGCCATTCATTATTAAATTGGAAATTAATTATTTCTTTTATAAAAGGCTGTCGCCTGTTTTTCAAACTATGTGCAAGCACGCAAACAGCGTGGCTGTTTGCGCCTGATAAATTGTTATATCGGAAGATTTTTATGGGCGCTGCCCAAACCCGCAATTTTTGAAAAAATTGCGTAAACTTTTTTGCTTTTTGGGAGGATAATTTAGCGTTAGCTAAATTTCAATGCCCGACCGACACTCCGCTAAACCATAATTTAAAATAATAGACTTATAATAAAAGCAGTTGTAATCTTATTTGGATTGCAACTGCTTTTCTGTTATTTAAATTATAAAAAATGAAAAATAGCCGTAAAGAAGTGAGATTGCCATACCTGCTATGACATCGCTTATAAAATGCACCCCGGCAAGAACTCTTGAAATCATAATCAAAGTGCTGATTATAAGATAAGCAATTCCGAGCGGAATACTTACATACATAAATGCCATTGCTATTATAAAGGCACAGGCGGTGTGACGGCTCGGCATACTTTCGCCTTTCTTGTTTTTACCGAATACAGACGTAGTAGCAAATTTTTCGTACGGTCGAGGTCTGTTAAATATTTTTCTGAAAAAAGTAACTATTGCAAATACTGTAAGCGGTGACAGCGTAATTCTTGCAAAAATTTTAATATCGGAAAAAAAACATAAAAACAATAAGAATGCCATACGATGCAAACATTATAAGCGGGAGAAAGTTATAGCATAATTTTAATACGGTATTGCAAGGCTTATTTCTTTTAAAGAAACCGACAATGCTTTTATATGTTTCCGTACTTATAACAATCACCCCGTTTGAACATTCTTACGCTATTTTAACACAAGATTTAAACTATTTCAACATTATATTTTTCAAACCAATAATCAAGTTCAATAATATACGCAAGTATTTGCGGTGCTTGCATAAGCTGACCGTACCAAGGTGTTGTTATACTGTCGGGATTTTCGATTATATTCATTATACCTTCTTTACTTAGCATTTCGGTAAGTGGATTTTTCTTTTTCAGAATATTTATAACTCGCTCTTTACATATGTCAAAATATATCGGGTTGTGGGTTTTAGGGTAAGGACTTTTCTTTCGCCAACAAATTTCTTCGGGCAAAATATTCTCAAAGGCTTTTCGCACAATTCCTTTTTCACGGTTATTATATGCTTTGATTTTCCAAGGCATATTGTATGCATATTCCGCAAGTCTGTAGTCGCAGAACGGTACACGCACCTCAAGTCCGTTATACATTGAACAGCGGTCTTTTCGTTCAAGCAAACATTGCATAAACCAGTAAAAATTAAGATAAAACATCTCTCTCATTCGTGCGTCTGTTTTTGAATCTGTTTTCAGTTTTGGGGCAAGGTTAATTGTATCAAGATATTTTTGCCGCACATATTCTGAACCCTTTGGCAAAACTCCGTCTTTTAATATTGAGGAGCGGACATCCTGACTTTTTGACCATGGAAAATTATCTTCAAATAAAATTTCTTTGTTGTGGTACCACGGATAACCGCCGAAAAGTTCATCAGCACATTCACCCGACAACGCAACGGTATAATCTTTTTTGATTTCGCCGCAGAACAAAGTAACGAGGAGTCAACATCTACATAACCGGGCAAATCTCTTGCTATTACACTGTCATAAAGTGCGTCGGCAACCGCCTTGTTATCAAGTATAATTTCCCTGTGCCGACTGTCAGCATTGCGTGACATAAGTGAAATATATTCAAAATCGGCATTTGGCTGAAACAGACTTTTCTTAAAATATTTTTCATTGTCACGATATTCAACCGAATAAGTGTTGATTTTGCCGAGCTTATTTTCCTTATAATATTGCGAGGCGGTTTTTACAATTATACTGCTGTCAAGTCCGCCCGACAGGAAAAAGCAGAGCGGCATATCGCTGACAAGCTGACGGTTTATAGCGTCGGTAAGCAAAAAGCGTGTTTTTTCAACAGTTTCTTCAACGCTGTCCGTGTGTTCTTTCGCTTGAATTGTAAAGTAACTTTTTTTAGTCAGTTTTTGATTTTTATAAAGTGCCGATTCACCCGGTTTTAATTCTTTAATTCCCTTAAAAACGCCGCATGACGGAGTACGGGCAGGGCCTAAGAAGAAAATTTCATATAGACCTGTTTCGTCAATCTGCGGTTTTACAATCTTACTTGCAAGCAGAGCCTTTATTTCTGACGCAAACAAAATTCCTCCGTCGTATTCATAATAAAACAACGGTTTTACTCCGATTTTATCTCGGCAAAGGAAAATACTGTTTTCGCTTACATCATATATCGCAAAAGCAAAAATGCCGTTGAGCATATCGGCGCATTTCTCTTTGTATTTCATATATGATTTAAGCACAACTTCGGTATCGCTGTGCCCTCTGAAATGATAGCCGCTTGCTTTTAAATCTTCTCTTAATTCATCGGTGTTGTAAAGCTCTCCGTTATAGACGATTATATATGTTTTTCCTCTGTGTCGTGCCGCCATAGGCTGTTTGCCGTTTTCTTTGTCAATAACAATAAGCCGTCTGTGCAGCAGAGCACAACCTTTATTAATGTAAAGCCCGTTTTCGTCAGGACCTCTCTTGCTAAGAGTTTGTGACATTTTATATAGAACAGGAATCTGTTTACTCATATCAATTTCGTTGTCAAACCAACCTGCAATACCACACATAAGTAACCTCCGTTAATTGTTTCTGTAATTTTTAAGTAAAAATAAAAAGCAAATCATCAGCATAGTAAGTGCAATTCCCGAAAATGCCGTGCCTCCGTAAACGGAACTGCCTGAAACCGTACCTACGGAAAATACGCTTTTGGTATCGTAAAATATCAGCATACCAATATAGGTGAAAAGTGCGGTTAATATTCCTTGAATAATTCTGTAACAGAAAAATATCAATTTATTAATCTTAAGATTGCCAAGCACTGAAAAAATTTGAAAGTGTACGCATATTCCGCCAAATCCCGCCACAAACGCAACTGCCCATACAGGTAATTCGGAAGAAGCCGTTTTTACACCCGTGCACACTTCAAATATTGACAGCACGGCGGTTTTTACAAATCCGTCATCAAGCACTGTCGAAAGAATACCTGCGACGGCGGAAAAAGCTATAACAAACGAGCATATTGAAAACATACCTTTTGATGCATCGTACACCGCTTCCACAAGAGATTTTGTAAGGCTTAGCTTGCTTTTATTGCTTCCTTTGGCAGTTACGAAAATTTTCCCTCTGTTTATTATTCTATTCGCAATGCCTGTAATGAGTACCGACAAAATTTGTGAGCAGAGCATTATTATGCCGATTTTTTTATCGTTGTAAATTGACATTCCTATAAAGCTTACTAAAAAACCCGGACCCGCACACACCATAAACATACTTGCTCTTTTACATTCTTCTGTTCCCGCATTTCCGTTTTTGTAAAGTTCGTTACAGCTTTTTGCACCGATAGGATAACCTCCCGTAACCGAAAGCAGTAATATGGGTGCAAAGCATGGACTTAGTCCGAATACCGATTTCATAATTTTGCCGAAAGGTTTGCCTAAAAAATCGGAAATACCGCTTTTTACCGTAAACGATGAAACTGCCATAAACGGAAACAGAGAGGGAATAAGCACATTTATGCACATTTCAATTCCCGAAAACGCTCCGTCTGCACATTCTTTTGAAAAAATTAAAAGCATTATGCATACAATAACTATTGCAAGCGAAAGCAGTGCGGCTGTAAATTTGTGAAAATTTGCCTTAATAAACATAGCAATCACCATTAATATATATGTAACACTCTGCATAAAAATAATAATAAAGCTATGAAACGGGAGAGATATATTTTGCAGAGAAAAAACGATAAGCCGAAAAACGAATCGGCAAGTTCGCTTACGCTTGATTTAAATTCAGGTTTGCCGACACTTGATATGCTTGGCAACAGGCGAATAACAATCGAGGGTTCGACAGGCGTGTTGAGGTATGAAAGCGAAAATATAAAGATTAACACAAACAAAATGGTTGTTTCCGTATGCGGCAGAGGACTTACGGTAAAGTGCATTTCTGCAGTTGATGTTGTGATTGAGGGATTTATAACGGGAATTGATTTTATTACATAAAGCGGGGCGTTAATATGCTGTTAAAGCTTATAAGATGGAGCAAGGGCTATGTCGATTTTTCTGCAAGCGGAAAATTTCCCGAACGATTTATTAATCTTACCACCCGTAACGGAATTAATGTATGGAATTTAAAGCCCACAGAAAAAGGCTTGACCGCTACAATGCAGGTGTATGATTACAAAAATATACGCAGTATAGCTTATAAATCAAAACTGAAAATGCGTGTTACAGGCAGACACGGACTTCCTTTTTATGCACAACGCTATAGGCAGAGAGTGGGACTTTTGATTGGAGCAATAATCGGAATTGTTTTGATTTCGGTCTTGTCAAAATTTATATGGTATATTGACGCACCGCCTACAAAGAGTTTGAGTACCTCACAAATTCTTTCCGCTCTTGAGGAGGATAATGTAAAAGTAGGTTCGTATATAAATTCTATAGATACCGAAAATACCGAGCGCAAACTGATTTTGAAAAACGAGCAGATTGGCTGGATAAGTCTTAATATTACGGGCAGTACGATGAGTGTTAATATTGAAGAAAAAGCTCCGAAACCCGATACTCCGGACTTTAAAACTCCTTGTAACATAAAAGCAAATAATGACGGAGTAATAACAAGTATAAAGACATCAAGAGGGGAAACAAAGGTAATGAAAGGCAGCGGAGTTGTAAAAGGAGATCTGCTTGTAAGCGGTATAGTGGAAACAAAGCAGGAAACAATAGAATATGTGCACGCAAGTGCCGAGATAATGGCGGATGTAATATATAAAAAAGAATATACATTGCCCAAAAGCTATGATTATTATTCGATAACCGATAACAGAACCGACAGATATATGTGCGGCTTTTTAAATTTTAAATTTCCCTGTTCAGTAAGTTTTTTGTCTTATGATGACAGTGTGTTCGTAAAAAATAAAGAGAAATTGTGTTTTAACAATACAAATATACCGATAGAGTTTACGAAGCAGAGTGAAATTGAAGTTAGTAAAAGCAGTGTAAATATGGATAAAGCCGTTCTTGATAAAAAATTACTTGCACAGTCAATGCTTTATGAAGTGTTTGAAAAGCAAGATAGTACGCTTGTAAGCAGAAAAATCAATATAAAAAAGAGCGATAATAATTTTAATGCTGAAATCAGCTATATTTTTAACGAAAATATAGCACAAACATCAGAATTAAGTGTGACAGATTAAAATATATGTGGTATAATTAAACTTATCAGATTATTATAGGGTGATATTATGCGGATTTTATGTATAGGTGATGTCGTAGGCAGTATAGGCTGTCGCTTTTTGCGTGATAAGTTGCCGACTTTGAAGAAAGTAAAAGGAATAGACTTTGTGCTTTGCAACGGAGAAAACTCGGCAGACGGCAACGGAATTACACCGTCATCTGCAAATTATCTTCTCGACAGCGGTGTGAATGTTATTACTCTCGGCAACCATTCTTTCAGGCGTAAAGAGGCTTATGACTTTATTGACGAAAATCCGTTTATAGTTCGTCCCGCAAATTTTCCTGACGGAACTACTCCGGGTATGGGAATTGTAAATGTTGATACAGGCAGAAAGATAATTACCGTAATCAATATTATGGGCAATACCTTTATGGACAACAACCTTGATTGTGCGTTTGATTGTGCCGAAAATATGCTTAAGAAAGCGGAGAGCAATATTATTATAGTTGACTTTCATGCTGAGGCAACGGGCGAAAAAAGAGCTATGGGATATTTCCTTGACGGTAAGGTATCTGCAATGTTTGGTACACATACTCATGTGCAGACTTCTGACGCACAGGTTTTGCCTAACGGCAGCGGATATATAACCGATGTAGGTATGACAGGAACAATTCATTCGGTTTTGGGTGTAAAAAGCGAAATAATTATCAATAAATTCAAAACCAAGCTGCCTGCAAGATTTGACCTTGCGGACGGTGAATGTAAAATGGAATGTGTGCTTTTCGATATTGATGACAAAACAGGCAAAACATTGACCGCAGAGTCATTCAGAATTGAATAAGGTAACCAAAATTTTAAATTTGCTATATTTTTGCGAATTTTACTTGCAAAATTTCGTTCTAAAATATATAATAACTATGTCTATGAATTTAATTGTATGATAAAGGATGTGTTCGCAATGTTTAACGGCGAAATCTTAAAGAATGCGATAATTTCTGGTGCAAACAATATAAGCTCACAGAAAAATCAAATTAATGATCTTAATATTTTCCCTGTTCCCGACGGTGATACAGGTACAAATATGTCTATGACTATAATGGCTGCCGCAAAAGCTCTTGCCGATTATGACGGTGACGATGCGGGCGAGGTAGCACAGATTACAGCTTCCGCTATGTTAAGAGGAGCAAGAGGTAACTCGGGTGTTATTACATCTCTTATTTTCCGTGGCTTTGCACAGGGACTTAAGGGTATGAAAGAAGTAAACGGCAAAAGCCTTGCCGCAGCTCTCGGTATCGGTGTTGACGCAGCGTATAAGGCTGTAATGAAACCTACAGAGGGCACAATCCTTACAGTAGCCCGTATGGCTTATGAAGAAGGTGTTGAGGCTTCAAGAATAAACTCCGACAGCCTTTATGTATGGCAGTGCATTTGTAATAAGGCAAACGAGGCACTTGCAATTACTCCGGAACTCTTACCTGTTCTTAAAAAGGCAGGAGTTGTTGACGCAGGCGGTAAGGGCCTTTGTGTAATCTTTGAGGGTATGCTTTCCTACCTTAAGGACGGTGTAATGATTGAGTACACCGAGGCAAAAAAAGAGGCTACTGTTGATAATTTTGAAAGTGCGGCTGCTGAATTTGACGATGATATTCAGTTCACTTACTGCACAGAATTTATTATAGGCAGAAATATAGAGGACGCTCCCGACCCGGACGAGCTTAGATCTTATCTTCAGACTATCGGCGACTGCGTTGTAGTAGTTAATGACGAAGAGATTATTAAAGTTCATGTTCATACCGAACAGCCGGGTAAGGCTCTTACAAAAGCTCTTTTGTTCGGTCAGCTTTTGACAGTAAAAGTTGAAAATATGAAAGAACAGCACAAAAATGCCAAGGCTGCCGCTAAACCTAAGAAAGAAACCTTTGAACCGGCAGAACCTGTTGAAGATTTCGGCTTTGTTGCGGTTGCGGCAGGCGAGGGACTTAAAAACCTCTTCAAGGATTTAGGTTGTGCCAATGTTGTTTCGGGCGGTCAGAGTATGAACCCGAGCACAGACGATATTTACGCAGCGGTGATGGCCACACCGGCTAAAAATGTATTGGTGTTCCCAAATAATAAAAATATCATTCTTGCTGCCGAGCAGACTATACCTATGGTTAAGGACAGAAATGTTGTTATTGTTCCTACAAGAACAATTCCGCAGGGTATGACAGCACTTCTTAACTTTGATTCGGAGATTTCCCCCGAAAGCAACGCTCAGCTTATGATGGATGCCGCAACAGGTGTAGGCACAGGTCTTGTTACATTTGCAGCAAGAAACAGTGAGTTTGGCGGTAAGAAGATTAAAGAGGGCGACATAATTGCTCTTGAAAACGGTAAGCTTACCATTACAGAGAAAAATCCTGTAAAGGCAGTTGTAAAGCTTGCCAAGAATATGGTAACCCGTGATACTTCGTTTATCACACTTATTTACGGTAATGACATCAGCGAAGAAGATGCAAAGACAGCATTCAACGAGCTTTCTGATAAGTTCGGTTCACGCACAGATGTTACTCTCGTAAAGGGTGATCAGCCGGTTTATTACTTTATACTCAGTGTAGAATAATTTTGTAAGCATTGTCTTGCTTGCCCTGTGGCTGAGTATAAAAGTAGAAAGTTATTTGATTGAAAGGGGCGTGCATTCACGCCCTTTTGTTTTTCGGTGGAATTATGGCTTCTCTGTATAAAATTTCAATTGATAAATTAAACGGAATAGGCAAAAAAAGAGCCGAGCTTTTTAATAAGCTGGGCATTTACAGCATAGGAGATTTGCTTAGTTTTTATCCGAAAGGATACGAGGATTGGAGTTCAACCGTTAAAATCGAAAGCCTGCAAGATGGTATGAATGTATGTATCAAAGCGGTGCTCGGAGCACAGATAAAAGACGGAGTCTTGCCCGGAGGACGAATTATATCCAAAGGTATGGTGTATGATGACACGGGTACACTGCAGCTTGTCTTTTTTAATAACCGATACATAAGCGCTATGATTCACGCAGGTGAAGAATATTATTTTTACGGCAGAGTTACAGGCGGAATAGGCGGTTGGCAAATGATTTCTCCGACTTTTTCACCTGTCGGCGAGGGCTCAAAAATTCACCCGATATATAAGCAGACAGCAGGTCTTAATTCAAAGATAATTGCAAATGCGGTAAAGCAGGCTCTGTCGTATTTGCCTGAAAAGGTAAACGACCCGTTGCCCGAAAGCGTACGAAGCACATTTGCTCTGTGTGATTTGAAATATGCAATACAGAATATACATTTTCCCGATAATTCAGAGTCGCTTGCGTCGGCAAGAAAAAGGCTTGTCACAGAGGAACTCCTTGTGCTTAATCTCGGTATGCGTTCACTCAAAGAACACAGTCGAGGTGAAAGCGGAGTTGATATTACTAAAAGTTATTTTGATGAATTTAAAGAACTTTTACCTTTTACAATGACGAATGCACAAAGTCGGGTTGTAGGCGAATGTATATCTGACCTGACAAAAGGTACAAAACCGATGAACAGACTTGTTCAGGGTGATGTAGGTTCCGGAAAAACGGCTGTTGCAGCCGCCGTTTGTCATACTGTAATACGCAACGGATTTCAGGCGGCTTTTATGGCTCCCACCGATATTCTTGCAAGACAGCATTATAAAACCTTTACCGAACTTTTTAAAGGTACCGATATAAAAACAGCTTTGCTTACGGGTTCAATGAAAGAGTCCGAGAAAAAAGCTGTAAGAGCGGAACTTGAAAACGGCGACATCTCTTTTGTAGTCGGCACTCATGCACTGATAACCGAAAAAACCAATTTTTACAATCTCGGAATAGCTGTAACTGATGAACAGCACCGTTTCGGAGTATCGCAGAGGGCAAAACTTTTATCAAAAGGCAGTAATCCGCATTTGCTTGTTATGAGTGCAACCCCTATTCCGAGAACTCTCGGACTTGTTATTTTCGGCGATCTTGACATTTCGATAATCGACGAACTTCCGCCGTCAAGAAAGCCTGTTAAAACCTATGCAATAAGCACGCTTAAGCGTAAAAACTGCTATGGATTTATAAAAAATGAAATAGCACAGGGCAGGCAGGCGTATATAGTTTGCCCGCTTGTCGAAGAGGGTGAACTTGAAAATGTAGCCTCGGCGGAGGAATATGCGGCGGAGCTTATGCTGAATGATTTTTCCGATATTTCAGTCGGTATTGTTCACGGACATATGAAACCTGCCGAAAAGGACGAGGTTATGAAAAAATTTGCGGATAACGAAATTTCTTTGCTTGTTGCAACGACTGTAATTGAGGTAGGCGTAGATGTTCCGAACGCTACCGTTATGACAATAGAAAATGCGGAGAGATTCGGTCTTTCTCAACTTCACCAGCTAAGGGGAAGAGTAGGTCGAGGTAAGTATGATTCTTATTGCTTTTTAATAAGCAATAACAGAAATCCCGAAACTATGCAAAGACTGAAGGTTATGTGCAGTACGAATGACGGCTTTAAAATTGCCGACGAAGATTTAAAATTGAGAGGTCCCGGCGACTTTTTCGGAGAGCGACAGCACGGTCTGCCGCAAATGGCGATTGCCGATTTTGCAGATACCAAAAGTTTGGAGCTTTCGCAAAAAATGGCTGATTTTATTATATTTAATTATAAAAATCTTTATCATGATGATTTAAGATTGTTGAGGGCAGAGGTTGACCGACTTTTCTCTTCAAACGGTCATAATTGTCTGAATTAATATATTATTAGGAGTAATCGAGTTTATGAAAAGGAAATTTATCAGGGTATTGTCGGTGCTTTGCACGCTTGTTGTGCTTGCCTGTGTATTTGCACCAACAGCAGGAGCTGCTTCGTTTACAAACAGCGTTGCAACAAAATCGGAGTCAATTTTACTTGTAAATACGGATACAGGTCAGACTGTTTATGAAAAAGAGGCTGATACCAAGCGCTATCCGGCATCTACCACAAAGATTATGACTTACATAGTTGTTATTGAAAATGTGGACGATATTGAAAATACAAGGGTAACTATCAAAAAAGATGTTCTTGACAAGCTAAATGGTACGGGAAGTTCTGTTGCCAACCTTGAGGCTCATATCGGAAAAACAATGTCTGTTAAAGATTTACTTTACAGTATGATGGTTCCGTCCGGCAACGACGCCGCAATGACTCTTGCCGATTATGTAGGCGGCGGAAGTATTGACAAATTTGTTGATATGATGAACGATAAGGCAAAAGAGCTTGGCTTAAAGAATACACACTTTAAAAACCCCGACGGCTTGCACGATGAAGACCATTACACAACAGCAAGAGATATGTATACTATGGCTTCATATGCATTAAAACTCCCTTATTTTGAAGAAATTACAAATACAACCGAGTATTATTGTGAGGGCGATGACGAACCGCTTACCACAACAAACTACCTTATCGACCAGTGGCGTGGCGGAGATTATTACTATATGTACGCAAAGGGTATAAAGACAGGTACTACAGACCAGGCGGGCAGATGTCTTGTTACATCCGCATCGGCAGACGGATATTCGTACTTGCTTGTACTTTTAAAAGCTCCTTATAAAGAGGGTGTTGACGAAGAGTATTATACCTTTACAGATGCCGCCGACCTTTTTCGCTGGGCGCTTACAAGTCTTGAACTTAATACCGTAGCATCAACAAAAACTCCTATTTGTGAGCAAAAAGTTAAACTTTCGTGGGGTAAAGATTCTGTTCTCCTCGTTCCCGAAAAGAACTTCAGTGCTATTGTTCCATCGGACTATGAGGAAAAATGGATTACCATAGAAACCAATGTTCCGGACGAAGTTGACGCACCGCTTGATACAGATACGGTTGTAGGCACAGCTACTATTTATTACCAGGACGATAAAATGACTGAAAAACAGGAACTTGCTACAGTTAATCTTGTGCCGAGTGAAAAGGTAGAACTCAGCGGATTCCTTTATGTAATGAATGTAATCGGCACAATTATGAAATCTTATTGGTTCTTGGTAGCAGTCGGAGTTATTGTAATAATTCTTGTAATTTACTATATTACCTCTAAAATCAACCGCAAAAAAGCCAAAGCAGCCAAAAAGGTAAAGCATTATCGCAATCTTTAATTTTTAAACTAAGCCACCGCAAAGCTAAGCGGTGGCTTTTGTAATGCCTATAAATAAGATTTAAGCTCTCCTATGTTTTCTTCTTCGGTATCCAGCATCTTTTTGGCGAGCATCGTTATATGCGGGTCACTGCCGTCGTATTCACGCATATGTCTTGCCATTTTGTTTACGCCCATTGTGTTGCCTTTAATCATCATTTCCGCAATGTGCGAGGCTGATGAATCACGCTTTAAATCACGGTTTGCGGCATAGCTTGTCATCGCCTTTGTCATCGGACTGACATGGTGTACATCCGCACCTCGCCTTTTAAGCATTGTATTTGCACAATGGTATAACTTGCTGTATTTTATAAGCTGTTCACAAAGTACACCGTCAACTTTGTTGTCCTTTAATTGCTTGCGAACAGCAGAAATACCGTTACAGCCCATCTCGGCATTTTGCAGGACATAATTAAGCATTTCGTTATCGTTAATCACAAAAATCACCTCTGAAAATATTATTATTCAACATTTGGAAAATATACATCTTGCAAGAGGCTTTGATTTGTGGTTTAATATAAATGGTGATATTAATGGTTAATTCAGAATTAAAAACTTTTACACTTCCATTTCCGAACGAAAGAGGAGAGCGTAAAATTTGGGTATATATTCCAAGTCATAGCGAAGATGAAAAATTACCTGTAATTTATATGACTGACGGACAAAATCTGTTTGACGAAGAAAGTACGGAATACGGCAGTTGGAATGTTATTTCTGCTGTTGAAAATGAGCAGAATAACACAGGACATTCTGCCGTTATAGTCGGAATTGACAACGGCAATATATATCGTGACAGTGAGCTTACTCCGAAATGCATAGGTGAAATTCAGCACAGAGATTATTTTAATGATATTTTCTCTCCCGAGGGCGAGGTGTTTGACAGCTTTCTTACGGATACTGTTATCCCTTATATCGAAAATAAATTTCCTGTAAAGAAAAATAAAGAAAGCGTTTCGGTATGCGGAAGTTCATCGGGCGGTTTGCAGGCTTTCTTTGAGGGAATGGAGCACAGCGACAAGTTTGGATTTGTAGGAGCATTGTCGCCTGCATTTGCAGTTTATACGGAAGACGATTGGAGAGCATATTTGCTTTCAAAAGTGAACGGTGATATGCCATATATTTATATGTATTGCGGAAATGCAGATCCACTTGAAGAAATCTTGATGCAGAGCACGGAAATGATGTACGACCTCTTACCGGAGGTCGGTTATCCGTACGATATGTTCAACGAAGTTTTGCTTTTTGAAAATGCACATAATGAAAAAGCATGGAGAGAAATTTTCCCTGATTTTCTGCACACATTTCTTGATAAAGCAAGGTAAAAAAGCTGTGGAAATCTTGAAAATTTATATCGGTAAGTTTAAATAAGCGATAAAAGCAACAAAAAACGCTCTGCCTTTAAGACAGAGCGTAAATGCCGATATGCAACTATTAAAGAATAACCTCGCCGTCAACAGTACCGCTAAGACCTGCTGCGTTTGATTCATCGGTATCAATGTGCATTGCAGGAGCATAGCTTGGGCTTACTCTTACAACAACATCACCGAATGTTGTTGCTCTGCCTGTGTTTTCGCCAACCTTAACAGAAACAATCTGCTTATCGGTTACGCCAAATTCAGCGGCAGCTTCCGGAGTAAGGTGAATATGTCTTTTAGCAGCGATTACACCGCACTCAATTTCACACTCACCGACAGGACCGACAAGTTTGCAACCCGGTGTACCTGCAATATCGCCTGATTCACGAACAGGAGCGGTAATGCCGAGTTTTCTTGCATCTGTAAGAGCAACCTCAACCTGTGTAGCGCTTCTTTCAGGGCCAAGAATTGACATCATCATTTCACCCTTAGGGCCAACAACCTTAACCTTTTCCGCACAGGCAAACTGACCGGGCTGAGAAAGATCTTTCTTTTTAGTGAGAGTTGCGTCTGCACCGAAAAGTGTTGCGAAAACTTCCTTTGTCACATGGATGTGACGAGCAGAGGTTTCTACCATAATTTTCATATTTTTTACCACCAATCATAAATAAATACAGCCAATGGCTTTGAATATATTTTACTACTAAATTATTTAAATTTCAACACATTTACGCTAATGTATTTAATTTTCGGACATATTTTAGTTTGGAAATTTTAATTTCTAAAAATAAGGAATGATAAGAAAATGTATAGAACATGGGAAGAATTATACAGCGAGTGCAAAGCGTGCCAAAAGTGTGAACTTTGCAAAACACGCACAAATGTAGTTGTGGGCGTGGGAAATCCGAATGCCGATATTATGTTTATAGGCGAAGGTCCTGGAGAGAACGAGGACTTACAAGGCGAACCTTTTGTGGGCAGAGCAGGCAAACTGCTTGACAAGATGCTTGCTGCGGTTGACCTCGACAGAAACGAGAATATTTACATTGCAAATATTGTAAAATGTAGACCGCCGCAAAATCGTGATCCTAAACCCGAGGAACAGGAAATGTGCATTGGTTGGCTGCGCTCACAGGTAAAACTGATTAACCCTAAAATAATAGTTTGTCTTGGAAGAATTGCAGCGGCAAAACTTATTAAGCCTGACATAAAGATTACCAAAGAACACGGAATGTGGTTTAAAAAAGGTAATTTTGAAATGATGGCTATGCTGCATCCTGCCGCTGTTTTAAGAGATCCACGCAAAAAGCCCGAGGCTTTTGACGATTTTTTAAAATTGCGTGACAGACTTGAAGAATTAAATAAAGGAGACGTTTAAAATGAATGAAACAGTAAACCTGATGATTACAAGAAGAAGCGTAAGAAAATTTAAATCTGATATGATTCCAAAAGAAATTATAGATGAAATCATTACAGCCGGTACATATGCGGCATCAGGCAGAAACAGTCAGTCACCTATCATTATTGCCGTTACTAATAAAGAATTAAGAGATAAAATTTCAAAAATTAATGCGGAGATTATGGGTAAACCCGACGGTTTTGACCCGTTCTACAATGCGCCCGTAATGCTCATAGTTCTTGCGGATAAAAGTGTACCTACTTATCTTTATGACGGTTCGCTTGTAATGGGCAATCTTATGCTTGCCGCACACGGACTCGGTATAGGCAGTTGTTGGATTCACCGTGCCAAAGAATTTTTTGAAAGGGAAGAGGGAAAAGATTTGCTCAAATCGCTTGGCATAGAGGGCGATTATGAGGGTATCGGCAACTGTGCGCTCGGTTATGTTGACGGTAATTATCCCACAGAGCTTCCACGCAAAGAAAACAGAGTTTTTTATGTAGATTAAGAGGTAAGTTCTATGATTATTCTTGCATCGGCATCTCCCCGCAGACATGAGCTTTTAAAGCTGATTACCGAAAATTTTATTGTGATACCGTCCGATATAGACGAAGGTGTGCCAAATAATATTGAAACCGAAAAAAGTCCCGAATACCTTGCTGTGAAAAAGGCAAAGCATATATATGAAAACGGACATAAAAATGATGTTGTAATCGGTTGTGATACAGGAGTTTTTATTGACGGTAAAATGCTTGGCAAGCCTAAAAACAAAGAGGATGCAAAGCAAATGCTGACTGAACTTTCGGGCAGAAAGCACAAGGTAATTACAGGCTGTTGTATTTGCGGCAACAGTAAAGTAAACAGCTTTTCACAAGTTACAGAGGTTGAGTTTTACGAACTTACCGAAGAAGAAATCGAAAGCTATATTGCCACAGGAGAGCCGATGGACAAGGCAGGCTCATACGGAATACAGGGCAAAGGCTCATTGCTTGTGAAAGGCATTGTCGGCGATTATTTTAATGTGGTAGGTTTGCCTGTTGCAAGGCTCAATAAAGAATTAAAGGGATAGGATAAAATGAATATTGAATTTAAAAGAGTAACAAAAAAACTTCCCGAATATAAGCAAATCAAACAGTTGTATTTTCGGCTTTTCCGTCTGAAGAAAGAGCACCGTTTTATTTGATGATAAAACGAACCAAAAGAGAAGATGTCGATTTTCTCGCAATTTATTGTGAGAAAAAATGGGTCGGAATGATTTATATAATTAATTATCTTGACCTTTCGTATGTTTTCTACTTTGCTCTTGATGACAGTCAAAGAGGGCAAGGAATAGGCTCTGCCGTGCTCCGAGAGATTCATAAACTTTACAGTGGCAGAAGATTTTTTCTTGCACTTGAACAGCTTGACAAAAATGCGGATAATTACGCTCAGCGTGTAAGCAGGAGTAAATTTTATCAGAAAAACGGACTCCAAAAACTCTGTATTTCTATTAAAGAGGGCAATGTTATGTATGACGCTATGGGCTTTGGCGGAGAAGTAAAGCCTGAAGAATACAGAGAAATGATGAAAAATTATACAGGCTTTTTCTTCTCAAAGCTGTATAAGACAGAAATGTATGAAACTGATATAAATTACGGTTTAGCGGAGTGTCGGTCGGGGATTGAAATTTAGCTAACGCTAAATTATCCTCCCAAAAACAAAAAAGTTTACTCAATTTTTTCAAAAATTGCGGGTTTGGGCAGCATCCATAAAAATCTTCCGATATAACAATTTATCAGGCGCAAACAGCTATGCTGCTTGCGTGCTAAAACTAAGTTTGCTAAAACAGGCGGTAGCCTTTTATAAAAGAAATAATTAACTTTTCATTATATATCGAATGGCTTTTCTTGTTGCTGTCGCATTTATAGGTTAAGCCGTTGAACTTAAGCCGCCAAACAGCAAGCTGTTTGGCTATCGTTAGTTTGCATAAACGGAAAATATTTGTGGGCTTTGCCCACACCCACGACCTTTGAAAAGGTCGACCAAACTTTTATAATTGCTTGATAAAGCAATCAGCTAAACCATAAATTACTTCAACTTTTGATAAAGATTTCTTACAAAAAGCAAAAAAGCTATCACAAATCAATGTGATAGCTTTTTCAGCATTAATATTCAGTTGTTGGCAAGTGCTCTTTCGAGCCAGATGTCAGCAATATCCATTGCAACAAAAAGTCCGTGCTTTTCGCTTGATTTTACAAGCTGCTTTCTTGGTGAAAGGTCAGGGTCAGTGGCAAGTAACTGAACAGTAACTTTATCCGCAACCTGAAGTCCGTTTACCTCGTTTTTTTTGCTTTTTACCTGAAGTCTGATAACATATGGTTCAGACATATTGCCGTAATAAATCTCATCGCCACACCTTACGAGCGGTCTGCCTTTATAGGTGGAAAATTCCTGAGCTGTTTTTTTAGCTTCTGCCACGAAGCATCAGTCCTTTCTAAACATTAAGGTAAGATTTTACGAGTGCTTCAAGTAAGTCGTCACGGTCAATTTTACTGATAATGTTGCGTGCGTTGTTGTAAGTTGTTATATATGTGGGATCCTCACTAAGAATATAGCCTACTATTTGGTTTATTGGGTTATAGCCCTTTTGTCTGAGAGCATCATAAACGATGGTAAGACTTCTTTTAATAGCATCGTCCCGTTCCTCACCAAGTGAGAAAATCATAGTCTTATCCAACATACCGAAACACCTCCTGTAAATTATTCTTTTTATATTATATACTAAATCAGTTAATTTTTCAAGCCCGTTTTCGTGAATTTTATGTGAATTGTTTAAATTTGCTATTTTATTGGTTTTTATAAATCAAAAAGCCTCCCAATTCAGGAAGGCTGTAGATTGTGCCACAAATATGTAGCACATAATCAGACATTAAGTCCGAAAGAAATAGAAATTGCGTCATTTATTTCGCTCATATAGTTTTGGTCAACCGAGCCCATTTTTTCTTTGAGTCGTTTTTTATCTATGGTGCGGACTTGTTCAAGCAAAACAACGCTGTCTTTGGCAAGTCCCGAAGAATCTGCATTGAGCGGAATGTGTGTGGGCAGATTTGCCTTTGACTGCTGACTTGTGATGGCCGCCGCTATAACGGTAGGACTGAATCGGTTTCCCACATCGTTCTGAACTATAAGCACGGGTCTTATTCCGCCTTGTTCAGAGCCTATCACCGGACTTAAATCTGCATAAAAAATATCCCCTCGTTTGATATTCAAGACTTTCACGCTCCAAATAATTAGATTACTGATATTTTTCCCTTTCCAAAAGTTTTTATACAGCTACTATATAATATTTTTGGGCGTAAAAATTGTGAAGGCTTTAGTTTGCATTTTATTAACCAAGCTCGTATTGATTGCTGAAATCAATACGAAAATTTTTAGAATTTATTTGCGCAGATAATATATATCCGTTTTTATCTACGGAATATGTGCATTTGCCCTTTGAAGTTTCCAGTATATATGTATCGGATTCATTATTTTTTTGATAAAGAATTTCTCTCCCGTCACAAATCTCTGTTGCAACACAATGTATAAGTTGCAAAAGATTGTCATTTGGCAAATATGCCTCGTCTGCAGTACTTGTTAAGTCATCTATTTCAATGGATATTTCACCTCCGTCATTGCCGATTTTTAACCCGTCAACAGTTTGCGGTTTGTTAAAAACAAGTTCGGTTTGACCGTCATTTGCCGTTATACTTCCTCCTGCCGAAAAATCTCCTTTGCTTGCCGTAAAATCGGCATTAAAATTTGTAATTATACTTTTTTTAACTTCATTACTTTGGCAAGCAGAAAAAATTATTGCCATTAAGAAGAATAATACAAAAAGCCTTAGTTTTTTCATATTACGCCACACTCCTGTCTTTGCTTAATTATATGTAAAAAACAAGGCAAAAATTATTTATACAAAAAATAAATGGCAACATAAATAACTTTAATTATCTATGCTGCCAATATTTAATTTGCTTTTGAATTGTCAATTAAAACAATCTGAACTGACCCCAAAAAGTTAGACAAAGTTATAAAGAAATAATTATGCAAAGCGACTAAGAGAGATCTTGGTCGCTTTTGTTATGCAGCTTTGTGTCTGTAATCTACAGGAGACAGTCCATCAAGCTCAAGCTTGATACGCTTGTTGTTGTACCATTCTATATATTCCGTAAGTTCCGAGATAAAATGCTCAACGGACATAAACTCTTGCAGATACAGCAATTCTGTTTTTAATAAACCGAAAAAGTTTTCAGCACAAGCGTTGTCAAGACAGTTGCCCTTTCGGGACATACTTTGCCTGATACCCTTGTCCGCAAGCATTTTCTGATAACGCTTATGCTGATATTGCCAACCTTGATCCGAATGCAGATAAGATTTGTATTATCGGAAATTTTGGCAAATGCCTTTTCAAGCATATCTGTTGTTTGTGCGAGATTTGGATGACGGCTAAGATTATACGAAATGACTTCACCATTATACAAATCAATGATTGGTGACAGATACAGCTTTATTCCAAACAAAGCAAACTCTGTAACATCTGTTACCCACTTCTGATTCGGTTTGTCTGCCTTGAAATCTCGTTCAAGAAGATTAGGTGCAATCCTTTCGACATCCCCTTTGTATGAGTTATACTTATGCATACGAACTCGGCAAAATATGCCCATTTTTCTCATCAATTTTTGTACTGTCTTATGATTGATAACAAATTTTTTCTTCAATTCTTGTGTTATTCTTCGATAGCCATAACGACCCTTGTTTTCATCGTAAATATGACGTATTTCAGTTTTTATGTCAGCATATTTATCCGGTTTTGGAGAATTAAATTGTTTGCTGTAATAGTAATATGTGCTGCGAGGGATATTGGCAATATCAATGAGCAGCCATATTTTGAATTCGTGCCTCAGTTCCCATATCACTTGTGATTTTTCTCTTGCCGTACCCTTTCGGAAACCAAGGCATTCAATTTTTTTAAGTATGCATTCTCCGCACGAAGTCGCTGTACCTCTGAAATAAGGTCTTCCTCTACTTCTTTCTTCAGCTTTTTGGGACGACATGTTGACTTGCGTCCTCGGCGTTCTATGTAAAAGCCTTCTTTCCCTTCTTCAAGATAGATGCGTTCCCAGCTTGCTACTCTACTATGATTACTTATGTCAAATTGACGTGCAGTTTCACTGTAACTAAGTTTTTCCTTGTGCATCGTTTCTACTACTTTGATTTTGAATTCCGGCGTGTACTTTTTATTCGGCTGTCCTTTTGGCATAAAAATGCCCCCCCCCCTTTCGTTAGTTTTAATTACGGTATATTTATATTATACCTCATTGTCTAACAAAAGGGGGAGCATTTCAATCCATTTACCGTTTCTTTTTCCGCTTTCACGCTTTATAAAGCCTTTTTCCTGTAAAAGTACGGTTTTCCTTTTTATAGAGCGTTCTGATTTTCCTACCTTAACGGCTAAATCCTTTTGAGTGATTTGCGGATTTTCTTTTAACGCTTTTATGATTACTAAATCTTCAAGAGATAATTCCAAAGTGCCATTTTCTTTTCCAAAAGTGTCATTTTGGCACTTTGAAAATTTTTATTATAGTCGATGTGTAAATACCTGTTTTTTAAATCATGGTTTGCGTTTAATAAGAGATTATATTTTGATTCTAAATCAATATATGCGATTTGTGTAAAGGCACGCAGTTGCAAGTCATTATACATTTCATTTCACCTCTGTTATATACTCAAATTCATGTAAACTTGGTGTACTTTCTCCTTTGCTTACACACAAAGTAAAAGTTTTATAAGGATTATAACGCTTTATTAATGTATCTCCGTAAGAAGGATAAGTATCAAATTTTTGTGAGCATTGTCTATAATTTTCAATATCAAAGAAATAACCGTTTATTACAAGTTTAAAACTATAACTCTTACTAATATTTTCAAATATCGTAACCAATTGTTCTTTACTTATATTATCATCACAGTAGATTGCCTTTACATACATACCGCTAACATTGTGCTTTTTAACAAACTCTTCAATTGATAAATTTGTATTGATTTCAGGCTTAATATCCGTAACTATTTCAACATCAACCGCACAGTCTATGTTATATTTATTAAAACTCTCTACAATATCATTTTGAACTTTATATGTCATAATATTGCTCACATAATCATCTGTTACATTGCCGTCATTATCTATTACAGCTGTAAACATCAGTTTAGGGGTATCTTTCGGATGCACATAAAGTGTTGCGGAATTAGTATCTATTCTGTTTCCTATGTATTCAGCCTCAAACTCCTCGTTGTATTTTTCATTCAGCCTTTCGCATACTGTATTTGCCGTAGTCTTGTTGAAAGTGCCGAGCATTGAGCAAGCACCCATTGATAAAGAAAATCCTAATGTTAAAGTTAAAACAACTGCCTTTCCTATAAATTTTATCATTTTATTTCTCCCAACTTTTTGAAAATATAGTATTGTTTTTAATTTTATAAATATTACATTAGTTTCAAATAAGCTGTTGGAATCATATCTATCATATCGGTTGGCAGCATTGATATTTTACCGAGTTTTTCTGCGGCAAGGTCGCCGATTGTGCCGTGAAGAAATACTCCTGCCGCTGCTGCATTGATAGGGGCTGCACCTTGAGCGAGCAGTGAGCCGATTATTCCTGACAAGACATCACCGCTGCCTCCGGTTGCCATTCCCGAATTGCCTGTGTGATTAATATAAACTTCACCGTCAGGTGATGCTATTATTGTTCCCGCACCTTTTAAAACAGTTACTACACCGAATTTTTTTGCAAAATCAATCGCAGTATTTTCTCTGTTTGAATTAACCGTCTTTGGAGTTGAATGTAAAAGTCTTGCCATTTCGCCGGGATGAGGTGTAATAATGGCAGGCGCTTTTAAATTTTTAAGAATTTCCGGTTTATTGCAAATGCAGTTCAATGCGTCGGCATCAATCACAAGCGGCTTTTCGCAATTTGTAATTACAGATTGTACTAAATTTTTTGTGTCATCACAAACCGAAAGTCCGCAGCCTATTACTACGGCAGAAGATTTTTCGCACATTTCAAGCAAAAAATCGGTGTTTTTACTTGAAATTACACCGTTTGAAGTTTCTTCAAGCGGATAATATACGCTTTCAAGAATATTTGTTGCACAGACAGGATAAATGCTTTTCGGTACGGCAATTTTTAATAAACCGATTCCACATCTTAAGGCTGCCTTACCTGCCATAATTGCAGCGCCTGCCATTCCGTAACTGCCGCAAATGCACAGTAAACTGCCGAGAGTACCTTTATTGGAGTCATCGGGACGGTTAAAAACAGCCTTATTAAAAAGCAATCTATCTGTTTCTTTCATAATTTAGCCTCTTTTGTATCTTGAGTACAATGTCTTTCTTAAGATGACCTTTCATTGCATTGAGAATTTTCTCGTTAGGCGCAAATACAAGCAAAGTTTTGCCGTATGCCGCAGAATTAAAAACAGCATAATAGTTGTTTTCGTCATTAATATCGGCACAAGCCTCAATGCGCTTAGCAAATCGCATTGTATCAATTACTTTTTCATCTTTGTCAAGAATTTCAATGTCGCTTATCTGCAGTTTGCACATTGTTTTTCTTTTTCTTAGAGCAATAATCTTTGAAACCTCAATAATTCCGCCTGAAACCGAATATTCATATTCTACACGCTGAATACTGAAAACATACCAAACTATGTATATTCCTATAAGGAAAATAAAAAACGCCACATAGATAAGGTAAGCAAGGTGGAGCGGATATGCAAGCGCAATGCAAAGGGCGGGAATTGTTATAAGCAATGCTACCGATAAAATTTTAATGATAAGCTGTTTTGGCTTTTTAACTCTTTTTACAAGCTGTTCGTTAAATATTTCCAATTTTTTTACTCCTTTTTTAAGTAGATTAATAGTATAATAACATAATAAGCGTTTTTTTTCAATAAACTATTGCAAAATCAAAAGAAAATGATATTATACTAATGATAACACGCTGACGAAGAGAGTAGCGTTTTTTATGCCGAAAAGAGAGCAATGTCAAGGCTGAAAGCATTGTGCGGCTGAAATTGCGTGAAGTTCACTTCCGAGTGGTGAGGCTGAAATAACAGTAGGTTTCAACGGCTGACTCCGTTACAGGTCGGGAAGTGTTTGCTTCTTTAAGCAAAAATCAGGGTGGTACCACGGATATTATTCGTCCCTGCGTAAGTGATTACGCAGGGATTTTTATTTTTACGGAGGTATGTATGAACGAGAAAATCATAAGCCTTATGGGCGAAATCAACGCCAAGGTTTCAGAAATTTCCGATCTTGTCGAGCTTGACAAGATCAGAGTTGCTTATCTTGGTAAAAAGGGCAGTATTACTGCACTTTTAAAGGGTATGAAAGATCTTTCTCCGGATGAGAAAAAGGCTTTTGGCTCTGAAGTAAACCAGCTTAAGGCTATGGCGAGCGAAAAGATTGAGCAGAAAATCGAAGAACTTAAGAAGAAAGAGGTAGAAAGAGAAATCGCCTCTATGCGTCCTTTTGATATTACCGCTCCGTCAAATATTGTAAAAGGCTCATATCATCCAATCACACTTGTACAAAGACAGTGTGAGGCTATTTTTAAATCAATGGGCTTTACTGTAGAAGATTATTCTGAAATTGTAACCGATTACGAATGTTTTGAGTCACTTAACATTCCTAAGCATCACCCTGCAAGAGATATGCAGGATACTTATTATCTTGATAACGGTCAGCTTTTGAAGTCACAGACTTCTGCCGCACAGAACGCTATTCTTAAAAAATACGGTAAGAACCTTATTGAAAACGGTGTGCCGATTAAGGCAATTTTCCCGGGCAGATGTTTCAGAAATGAGGCAACCGACGCTTGTCACGAAAACACATTCTTCCAGATGGAGGGTGTAATGGTTGACAATATTTCGATTTCAAACCTTATCTTCTTTATGAAAACTATGCTTTCGGAAGTTTTCCAAAAAGATATTAATGTACGATTAAGACCTGGATTTTTCCCATTCGTTGAACCGGGATTTGAGCTTGATATCAGTTGTCTTATCTGCGGCGGCGAGGGTTGTCCTTCATGTAAGCACAGCGGTTGGCTTGAGCTTTGCCCATGCGGTATGATTCATCCGAATGTACTTCGTGAGGGCGGTATTGACCCGGACGAATACACAGGCTTTGCGTTTGGTCTTGGCCTTACAAGACTTGCAATGATGAAGTACGGCATTAAAGACATCAGAGATTTGAACAGTGGCAGCTTAAAGGCATTGTCACAGTTTACAGACGATAAGTAAGGGGGAGAATAGTAATGTTTTTATCAATGAACTGGATTTCAGACTTTGTTGATTTATCGGGACTTGACAAGGTTGAGCTTATACATCAGTTTTCTCTCTCTACAGCCGAGGTGGAAAACGAAATTTTCTTCAAGGGTTCAGAATTAAGCGGTGTTGTTGTAGCTGAAATTAAATCAATTGAAAATCACCCTGATTCTAAGAAACTGCACTTACTCAAGGTTGACGCAGGTGAAAGCGAACTTGTTGATGTAGTTTGCGGTGCACCGAATGTAAGAGTAGGTATGAAAACCGCTTTCGCAAAGGTTGGCGCTAAACTCGGTGAAATTACCATCGCACCTCGTCCGCTCGCAGGTTATACTTCATACGGTATGTGCTGCAGTGAAGCGGAAATCGGAATCAGTGACGATAATTCGGGTATTATGGACATCACAGATGATGTTGCAAACGGTACAGATATTAAAGAAGTTTACCAGATTGACGATATAGTTTTTGAAGTTGACAATAAGTCACTTACAAACCGTCCTGACCTTTGGGGACATTACGGTATTGCAAGAGAGTTTGCCGCACTTTCGGGCAGAGCATTAAAGCCGCTTGAGGTTGAAGATCTTACTCCGTACAATGAGCTTGCAAAGGTTGATATGAAGATTGAAGATCCGCTCTGTCAGCGTTACAGCTGTTTGCAGGTTGAGAACATCAAGAGAAATGTAAGTCCTGTAAATATGAGAATCAGACTTTACTACTGCGGTCTTCGTGGTATTAATTTCCTTGCTGACCTTACAAACTATCTTATGCTCGAAATGGGTCAGCCAATGCACGCTTTTGACTCAAGAAAAGTAGAGAAAATTCGTATTAAGCGTTTTGACAAGCCTTTTGTATTCCGTACACTTGACGGTGTGGACAGAAACATTGACGAAAATACACTTATGATTTGTAACGATAATACTCCTGTTGCAATCGCAGGTATTATGGGAGGCCTCGATTCGGAAATTGTTGACGATACAACAACTCTTACTCTTGAGTCTGCTACATTTAATGCAGTATCGGTTCGTAAGTCAACAGTAAGACTTGCTCACAGAACAGACGCATCTATTCGCTACGAAAAGTGTCTTGACCCTGAAATGACAACTGTTGCAATCGCAAGATTTGTTAAACTTTTAAAGACATATGACAGCGATATTAAGGTGGTTTCAAGCCTTACAGACGAGTATGCTTTCCACTATGAAAAGATTACTCTTGAATTTGACAAGGCATTTGTTGACCGCTATACAGGTATTGAAATCAGCAACGAAAGAATCGTAAAAACTCTTGAAAGCCTTGGATTCGGTGTGCAGCTTGCAGGTGATGATTTCACAGTAACCGTTCCGTCATGGAGAGCTACAAAGGATGTTACAATCAAGGCTGACATCATTGAGGAAATCACAAGAATTTACGGTTATGATAACTTTGCCATCCATACAACCCGTTCACCTCTTTATCCTGTAAGAACAGGCGAGTTAAAGAGTAATGAAGATAAAATCAAGGATATTCTTGTTCAGAGATATAATCTTCATGAAGTCCATTCATATGTATGGGCATATAACGACGAGCTTAAAGCACTTGGCATTGAAGTTGAAAACAATGTTAAGCTTGCAAACGCTACTAACCCTAACATTGAAACAATCAGAAATTCAATTATTCCTACACAGCTTTGTCAGGTTAAGTCAAATACTTCGTATTCAAATGATTTCGGTATTTTTGAAATTGGCAGAGTTGTAAAAGGCCTTGACGAAAACAATCTTTGCATTGAGCAGAAAAAACTTGCAATCACACTTTTCAGCAAAGTTAAGGATATTAAAACACTTTACTTTGAGCTTAGAGATATGCTTGTTGTACTTTCAGAGGACATTAAGCACAAATCGCTTGGCTTTAAGAAAGCAGAGCCGACACACAGCTATGAACACCCTGTGAACCTCTACACAATTATGATTGACAATGAGGAAATCGGTACAATCGGTATTGTTCACCCGACTGTGGGCAAAAAGCTTGACAAGAAAGCAAGCGTGGTATTTGCTGAGGTTGATATGAATGCATTTACCGATGCGCAGACCGCTCCGATCGTTTACGATGAGCCGTCAAAATTCCCGCCGATTGATTATGATATCAGTGTAGTTGTTCCTGAAAAACTTTTCTTTGAGGATCTAAGCAAGTGCTGGATCGGAAAGGGCGAGGGTATCTTAAAGGGTACAAAAATTGTTGATACCTACGATACAGACACAGTACACAGTATCACAATCAGATTTGAATTTTCATCAGCCGAGAGAACTCTCTCATCAGCAGAGGTTCAGACTGTAATGGACGAAATCATTGCAGAACTTGCAAAAATCGGTGCAAATTTAAGATAATAAATTAAAACAACCGACCGTAATTAAATTTTACGGTCGGTTTTGCTGTATTGTTATATTGACAGTAAAAGAAATGATTTTAAAATAAAATATATGAAAAATTTACATATTATAAAAAGAAAACTACCGCAAACAATACTATTGCGGAAGGAAATCAAGAGGTTGAACCTGACGCTTAAAATATAAAATTAACTAAAAAATAATTAACAAAGGAGAAAACCAATATGTCAAGCAATAACAATCAGCTTAATGTACCACAGGCAAAGGAAGCAATGGAACGCTTTAAGATGGAATGTGCAAACGAAGTGGGCGTAAACCTTAAACAGGGTTATAACGGCGACTTAACATCAAGAGAAGCCGGTTCGGTAGGCGGACAGATGGTTAAAAAGATGTTACCCGTACGAAATAAGTCTTACATACGCAATAACCGCAATGTAGAGGGACGCCGTCAGGAGGTTACGTATCAGGTAAGGGTAACCTATTAAAAACGGCTTGTTTATCGCATTCTTAAGATTAAATTAAGTAAAAAACACCACTCCCCGAAAAGCAGCAATCAGCCTCAGCCTTTCGGGGATATTTTTATAAAATCTGACACCAATAATAATCATATGATGATACACCTGCGAAATCAGAAAAAATTAATGAGATTTTGCAAACAGATCACTTAACTTTAAATGATATGGTAACCAGTGAAGAAAACGGTATTAAAAACTTTGGTGTAATTTATCTTTAATCGCTTGATATTATTTTTGATTGCGAATATAATAAAAATATAAACCGTCAGATTATTGGAGAGCTTGTAATGACATATGAAGAAATTAAAAATATAATATCACAGGGCGAAGGGATGAATATTGAGTTTAAGAAATCCACAACCGATATTACTAAAGATGTTTATGAAACCGTTTGTGCGTTTTCAAACCGTGAGGGCGGTCATATTCTGCTCGGTGTTAAAGATGACGGTACGGTTATCGGAGTGGACAGAAACCGTGCAGAGAGGATTAAGAGCGATTTTGTTACATCAATAAATAACCCGAATAAAATGTATCCTCCGCTTTACCTGACGATTGAAAGTATTGAATATGATGATAAGCTGATTATTTATATTTTTGTCCCCGAGAGTACGCAAGTTTGCCGTTGCGGCGGCAGGATTTTTGACAGAAACAACGATTCGGATATAGACATAACCAATTCAGGAGATTTGGTTTTTAAGCTGTATTCAAAAAAGCAGGGCACATATTTTGTAAATAAAGTTTTCACTTGCTTTACAATGGATGATCTGCGTTCCGATATAATTGACAGAGCAAGAAGATTGTCAAGACTGAGAAATAAAAATCATCCGTGGCTTACTATGACTGATGAAGAAATACTGCGCAGTTCAGGCTTGATTCTTAAAGACAGTGAAAAAGGCGTTGACGGACTGACACTTGCGGCGATACTTCTTTTTGGTAAGGATGAAACTATAATGGCGGCTTTGCCGCAACACAAAACAGATGCGATTTTCAGAACCAAAAATACAGACAGATATGATGACCGTGATGTTATTATTACGAATTTATTTGATACCTTTGACAGGCTTATGGAATTTGGCAAAAAGCATCTGAATGATCCGTTTATTCTTGAGGGAGTACAAGCTGTAAGTGCAAGAGATGCAATTTTAAGAGAAATTTTCTCAAACAGCCTTGCACATCGTGATTATTCTACAGGCTATGTAGCAAAATTTGTTATTGAGAAAGACAGGATGTACACAGAAAACGGAAATCTGTCTCACGGTCATGGTGAGTTGAAACTCGACAGGTTTGAACCGTTTTCTAAGAACCCGCCCATTGCAAAGGTGTTTAGAGAGGTGTCGCTTGCCGATGAGCTCGGATCGGGTATGCGAAATACTTATAAATACACAAAGATGTACTCAGGCGGAGTTCCTGAATTTATCGAGGGTGATGTATTTAAGACAATAATTCCTCTATCCTCTGCGGCAACGAGTATGGTGGGACCAAGCACCACCCAAGTCACCACCCAAGTCAACACCCAAGTTGCCACCCAAGATAAAGTGAAAGATGCAGTCTATAAAAAAATACTTGAATTTTGCGCTGACCCGAAAAGTAAAAAAGAGATTGCAGAGTATTTTCAATTAAAAAGTGCAAAAGAGTTTGGTAAGAGATATTTAAAACCACTCATTGATAACGGTTGTCTGGAGATGACAATACCTGATAAACCTACAAGCAGCAAGCAAAAATATGTGACTAAAAAATAAAATATAGATTTGAGTAATTATGATTTGCCAAGCAAGAGAGTAAGATTGCTTGGCAATTATATATTTTATATTTTCAAAGAATTTTTGTAAAAAATTTATAATTTCTCTGATTTTGTCCGTATCTTGTCACAGTCGATATGATAAGATAAAGACACAACAGATGAACAATCGAAAGGAGGGAAAGAGAATGACTTATTATTTTGTAAGATTTTTCGTCAATTGGGATGGACTCATTTATTAAGATAAAAACACAACGAAAAACGAATGTTACAATAGATGAGGATTTGTAAATCAAAGGTCGGGTAATTCGGTTTGAATACCCGACCTTATTTTATGCTGAATTATGATAAACTGCGTTGTTTATCTTGAAAGCTCTCTAAAAATACCTATAATTAAAGTATAGAAAAAATCAGGAGCAGAGTTATGGATAAGTTTGATGTATTAAGAAAATACTTCGGATATTCCTCGTTCAGAAAAGGTCAGGAAGAAATGGTTGATTGCCTGTTGTCGGGCAGGGATGCTCTTGGTATAATGCCTACCGGTGCAGGGAAATCTATATGCTATCAGGTTCCTGCAATTATGCTAAACGGTGTTACGATTGTTGTTTCTCCGCTGATTTCTTTGATGAAGGATCAGGTCAATGCTCTTGTTCAGCAGGGAATAAAAGCGGCTTATATTAACAGCTCATTAACCGATACACAATATGACAAGGTGTTGAAAAATGCGGCTTTGGGAATTTATAAAATAATTTATGTCGCACCCGAACGGCTGGATTCAGTCGGTTTCATTAATTTATGCAGAAGAATAAAAATTTCAATGGTAGCCGTTGATGAGTCGCACTGCGTTTCGCAGTGGGGACAGGATTTCCGCCCGAGCTATCTCAATATCAATAAATTCATTTCCGTTCTCCCGAATCGTCCGATAATCGGAGCTTTTACGGCAACCGCTACGGATGAAGTAAAAAAGGATATTATAAACATTTTGCAGCTTGAAGATCCTGCCGTTGTAACTACGGGCTTTGACAGACCGAATCTGTTTTTCTCCGTTTTAAGACCTGCCAAAAAGGATAACAGGCTTATTGAACTGATAAAAGAACGCAGGGACAAGTCGGGAATTATCTATTGTTCAACGAGAAAAAAGGTCGAGAGCGTTTGCGATTTGCTTATCAAAAACGGCTTTCCGGCAACACGCTATCACGCAGGCTTGAGCGATAAGGAGCGTGTTAAGAATCAGGACGATTTTGTCTATGACCGCAAACCGGTTATGGTTGCGACAAATGCGTTCGGAATGGGCATAGATAAATCGAATGTATCCTATGTTATCCACTACAATATGCCGAAGAATATCGAAAGCTATTATCAGGAGGCAGGCAGAGCAGGGCGTGACGGTCAGGAGGCAGATTGTATTTTGCTTTACGGAGCAGGAGATGTGCAGACCTGTCGATACTTTATCGAAAACACCGAGCCGAATCCGCAGCTTACACCTGAGCAGAACGAGATGTTCAAGAAGAGGGAGGAAGAACGTTTAAAGCATATGATTTTCTATTGCAGGACAAGCGACTGCCTGCGTAATTATATGCTCAGATATTTCGGAGATGAAGCAGAGGAAAACTGCGGAAAATGCTCAAACTGCCTGACAAAATTTGAAACGGTAGATGTTACGATTGAAGCACAGAAAATTCTATCCTGTATCATCAGAACAGGACAAAAATTCGGTGCAACAATGATAGTCGATGTTCTCCGAGGAAAAACAAATGACAGAATAACATATTTCGGACTTGACAAGCAGTCAACCTTTGGCATAATGAAGGACTCAAAGCCGACAGAAATCAGGTACATAATCGAAAAGCTGGAAGAACAGGGGTATATCATATCAGTAGGAGCAGGCAAGCCGATACTCAGAGTAACGGAAATGAGCTATCCCGTACTCAAAGGCAAAGCGAAAGTTAATATTAAGAAAACAAGAAAGCTCAAATCTAATATTGAAAGAGTCAATATTGATGAAACTAACGGTGAATTATTTGATGCACTAAAGGTTGTAAGAACATATTTTGCTATGCAAAGGGGTGTTCCTGCGTATATAATTTTCTCTGATGCAACACTTGCGGATATGTGCAAGGTTATGCCGGTAACACCTAAAGAATTCTTGGAGGTAAAGGGCGTAAGCAGCATAAAATTGGAAAAATACGGAGAAGCATTTATGCGAGTCATAAAAGAATACGGCAAATCCGATAATGATGAAAAAAGTAAAAAATATGATGTTGCTGAAATGAGAGCTAACGGCTTAACCGGTGCCTATGAACCTTGGTCGGAAAAGGAAGTAGAAAAATTAAGATTTGAATATGAAGTAGGAATCCCGATAGAAAAAATCGCCAAAAACCATGGCAGAACAAAAGGAGCAATAAGAAGCAGGCTCAAAAAAGAAGGATTAATTGAAGAATAGCAAAAACTTGCAAAGTAACATTGTAAGATTGCTTTGTAAGCTTTTATTTATATATTATTGTTAAAAATGCGTTATGAATAATATTAAATATGTTGAAAAAGCAGATATTTGGTGATATACTGTAAAGGTGATATATTTTATAAGGATGGTAGTTATGAACTTAAATTCTGAATACATAAAAGTAAAATCCAGCGGAGAAATTTTTTCTAAAAAAGGCTCTAACGGCAGAACACCGTATGAACATCAAAAGCGTGCAATGGAGAATATGGATTGTATAAATCAAAGCAATTCATACAGTACGCTTGTTGTGCTGCCTACCGGAGGCGGAAAAACATACACTGCCTCAATGTGGCTGTTAAAAAATGCAATAGATAGTAAAAAGAAGGTTCTTTGGATTGCTCATCGACAAATGCTTCTTGATCAAGCGGCAGAGTCATTCCAAAAATACGCTTATACAGAAGTTATACCGCATATTTCATCCTTCAGATTCAGAATAGTATCGGGAGCGTCAATTCACGACAGGTCAATTAATATTAATCCAAAAGATAATTTGCTTATCGCAAGCAAAGACAGTATAGGCAGAAATCTCGGCAGTCTTGATAAATGGCTTAAAGGCGAGAGCGAAGTGTATCTGATTATTGATGAAGCACATCACTCAACGGCTAAGACTTACCGTAAAGTAATTGATTATGTCAAAAGCAAAGTAAAAAATGTAAAATTAATCGGACTCACAGCGACACCTTTTCGCACAGCGGAGGATGAGCAGGGCTTGCTTGCAAAAATATATTCTGACGGCGTGAAAGACGGGAAAGTGGTTCATAACGATATAGGCATTACATATCAGATAGGTCTTAAAGAACTGATTAACAGACAGATACTGTCAAAGCCTATTTTTGAAAGCTATTATTCAGATGAAGAATATGGAATTTCAATGTGTGTTGATGAGCTTGAAAGTATTCAGCACCTTGATATATTGCCTGAAGATATTGCTCAGCAAATGGTTGACAGCGCAGGCAGAAATAAATTAATTGTCGAGACATATATGAAAAAGCAGAGTGAATACGGACAGACTATTGTATTTGCAATAAATGTAGTTCATGCTATTCAGCTGTCGGCATTATTTAATAAGGCAGGAATCAAAGCCGATTATATTGTCTCAGATGTAAAAGATAGCATTACAGGTGTAAAAATCAGTCGTGAAGAAAACGAGAGAAAAATTGAAGATTACAGGCAGGGCCGTTTGCAGGTGATTATAAATGTAAATATCCTGACAGAGGGAGCTGACCTGCCGATGACAAAAACAGTATTTCTTGCACGCCCGACGGTTTCATCTGTTTTGATGACTCAGATGGTCGGCAGAGCACTTCGTGGAACTGCGGCAGGAGGCACAGCGTCAGCTTACATTGTATCATTTATAGATAATTGGAACGAAAAAATCGCATGGGTTAATCCTGAAAGTCTGTTTGAAGGAAACAATGATTTTACTGAAAACGAAACCGAACGCTTTAAACGGGATGTGGTCGGTATTGCAATTTCAAAGATTGAGGAATTTGCATCAATTCTTGACGATACGGTAGATACAACTGCTTTGGAGAAGATTCCGTTTATAGAAAGAATTCCTTTGGGAATGTATGCTTTTTCATATCTTGAACAAAACGGTATGGACCATTCTTATCAGGTAATGGTATATGACAGTACGCAAAGTTCTTACAAAGAGCTTATGGATGCATTGCCTGCACTATTTGAAAGCTTTAATGCAGATGAAGAGTATCTGTCTGATGATTTGCTTGATGAAATGGAGGAGCAGTGTCATAACACCTTCTTCTGCGGAGAAATGGTTCCGCCTTACGAGAAGAATGATGTCATCAATATTCTGAAATATTATGCACAATATGATAGCGTTCCAAAGTTTTATACATTTGATGAAGTTAACAGAAACAGGCTTGATGTTTCAAAAATTGCAAAACATATTTATGACGAGGATATGGGCGAACGCAAGAGAACGGAGTATATCAATTCAATCTGGGAGTCATCGGATGATAATATTCTGAAACTGTTTTTCGGTCGCAAGTTGTATTTCTTAAAGCAGTTGGATATTGAACTCATTAAGATTTCACATCCTGATGTTTACGAAGATGGAAATAAAGGGGATAATATCGAATTTGATAAGAAAACTCTCGCAGAACTGCCGCTCAGCGAAATAAGAAAGATTAATCCTGATTATGAAAAGGAGCTTCGTGACAACGCTTTTGCAAAGTCTAAAAATAAATATGGTGAATACCAATGTGCTGTTTGCGGAATGACGGATAAAACCAGAATTCCTTTTCAGATTGACCATATCATCCCGATGAATAAGGGCGGTAAGACTGTTCCGAAAAATCTTCAGATTTTATGCCGTAGATGCAATGGTACAAAGGGCGACAGATGATGGAGAATTTGTTCTATTCACCTTTCGATTTGGCTGTAATAATCAGCAGTATGAATTTCGGTCTGCAAAAAGAAAATGAACTCATAAATTTCATATGGGAAAATGAACAGAATTTCATTCAACCAAAATATCGTAACAGCAAAAGGAAATTTGTGTTGAATATATATTATTGGACAAATTATTTGAATAATAAGGCTGATATTGACCTGGAATTTCCTGCTGTGAAAAATGATATGATATCTGTCGGAGCTGAAATTGCGGAAAGTCAGTATATCAGTAATTTTTCTAATATCGATTTGTTCTTTAAAAGTCTTCGAATCCGCATTATTTTTGACAATAAAAAGGGATATGTAAGAATAAAGTTTCGTACTCTGCTAAGGCAATACGGTTACCGCAGGCGTTCGGAAAGGCTTGTTGATTACATCAACACCTGCATTGATTTTTACAGACTGAAGCCTTATTTGCATGGCGGTGTTGAATGTGATATAAGAACCGTGGACATTGATGAGATGATTATTTTTAAATTGGCTGAAAAGTCAAATGATTTGCCAAAAGAGTAAAATATATAACGAAAATATTAAAATTTTGGGGACTTGATATATGGCTACTGAGCTTTTTAAGAACATACCGAGTAAAGTTGGAGACCTTGTTTCGAGATGTGAGAACAGGACGTATTGGTTTGCCTGATCTCCAAAGACCATTTGTTTGGAAAGATAATAAGGTTAGAGAACTTTATGATTCTATGATTAAAGGTTATCCGATTGGATATATAATGCTTTGGGAGTCTCCTGCTGATTATGAGTCTAAAGAAAAACAGTATAGGGGTAAATGTAAAAACTTATGTTGAGCCGAAGGAACTGGTTATAGATGGTCAGCAACGGCTCACTGCGCTTGTTGCATCAATGTACGGTGTTAAGGTTAAAGACAAAAACTTTACAGAGCGTGAAATTAAGATATCTTTTAATCCTTTGACAAGAGAGTTTGCAGTTTGGACATCAGCTTTTGACCGTACACCGGAATGGATTCCAAAGATTTAAGATGTCTTTCTGGCAAAAGAAAACAACACGATTAGTTCCTTAAGGCGTAAATACATACGGGCTGTTAATATAGGACGAGCAAAGAAAGGAATCTACGCATTATCGGATGATGAGGAGGACTTGATTTAAAATAATATCAATGCATTACTGAATCTTTCAGACTATTCTCTTCCTACATTGGAAATCAGCTACGATGCCGATGAAGAAGATGTAGCTGATAAATTTGTGCGTGTAAATTCCGGAGGGCAGAAACTTACAGAAAACAACTTTATTCAAACACTGATTTCTGTTTATGAAAATGAGACAAGTGATCGTATGAATGAATTTTGTGCCCAGTCTCGGATTCCTGCAAGCGGGACATCTTATAATAATATTCTTGCGGTTGATCCGTCACATTTAATTAGAATGGCTGTTGGTGTCGGTTTCAGAAGAGCCAGATTAAGATACGCATATATGCTGCTTCGTGGCAAAAATCTGGAATCCGGTTAGTATTCAGTTGAGGAACGCCAATCTAATCTTGATAGGTATAAGGCTGCGCTTGACAAGGTGATGAATCTCAATAACTGGCATGCTTTTATTAACATCATAGGAGAAGCCGGATATATTAACAAAGCACAAATTGCTTCTTCGAATGCAGTCGTATTCAGTTATGTTCTTTACTTAATTGGAAAGTACGATTACAATGTTGACGCTGTTCGTTTGAAAAAATGCATTAGCAAATGGTTTTTTATGAGTGCAATTACATATTTTTATACCGGATCGACGGAGAGTGAAGTAGAAAAACAGTTTGCTGATTTGCGAGATGTACATAATTCAAATGAGTTTGTTGCATACATAGACAAGGTAATTGACACCAGATTTACAGACGATTATTATAACTTTACACTTCCAAGTGAACTCAATAGTGCAGCGAGTATTTCACCTGCATGGAATGGATATGTGGCTGCTCAAATTGTATTGAATACACCTATGATGTTTAGTACAACACCTGTGTCAAAATACTTTATTTTAGGAACCAGCGGAACAAAAAATGCTATAGACAAGCATCACATCTTTCCTAAAAACTATTTGACTAAAATAGGATATAGCACTGATAGAGACAGGAATCAGATTGCTAATTTTACATATTTAGACTATGCCACAAACATTGAAATTTCCGACAAACCTCCTGTACAATATGTTGATGAATACCGAAATACCCTTGGGGAAGAGGAATACGTTAAAGTGTGTGAAGAACATGCGTTGCCGGAAAATTTTGAGAATATGGATTACATGGAATTTTTGAATAAGAGAAGATTTCTTATGGCACAGATTGTGAAAAAGGCTTACAAAAAGCTGTGCCAGTAAACAAAAGATAAAATATAAACAGGTGTGGCTGCGACAAAATGTATCCTCAATTAATAACATATAGGATGCTGACATCAAGTTATGGTAATGAAAAATTCACTTAAGGAGGAAATAATAATGCCAAAGGTGAAAACGGAATATGAAGTTGAGAAATTGTTTATTGAACGCCTTTGTGAAATAGGATATGAATACATTGAATTGAAAAACTATGATGAAGTTCTTGAAAACTTTCGTGAACAGATAGCACTGTTTAATAAAGAGAAACTGATTGAGAAAAAGGGAGAAGCGTATCTGACAGATTCTGAGTTTTCCAGATTACTTACATATATAGATAATCATACTGTATATGAATCGGCAAAGATTCTACGAGATCAGTATGTTCTTTTACTGGATAATAACGAAACAGTGTACATTGATTTTTTGAGCGATGATTCTACACGAAATATTTTTCAAGTTACACATCAAGTGACAATGGATCCGGCTCATAAGGATGATGTGGTATATAAAAATCGCTATGATGTGACAGTCATCATTAATGGATTGCCGCTAATTCAGATAGAGCTGAAACGACCGGGTGTTGAAATAAATGAAGCCATTAACCAAATAAACCGATATCGTAAGTTTTCATTCAAGGGTATTTTTAGGTATTTACAGCTTTTCGTGGTTTCTAACAGTGTTCAGACAAAATATTTTTCAAATGAAAACGAAATGGCAGGCGGAGAATATAATCCAATCCTGAAAAGCTTGGTTTTCTTCTGGACAGATGAATATAACGAACGAATCAATAAGCTCTTTGAATTTACAGGTGACTTTTTTAGAAAGGTTGCCGTTATTGATATGCTCTTGAAATATATGGTTGTAAAAATAACCGAGCCTGTACTTATGGTTATGCGGCCATATCAGATATATGCTGTAAAAGCGGCAATGAAAAGAGTGTTGGAAGCAAACCGAGACGGATATGTATTTGCCTGTACAGGTTCGGGTAAGACGCTGACAAGCTTTAAACTTGCCCAGTTACTTCGGAATGAAAACAGGGTAGAAAAAGTAATCTTTCTGATTGATAGAAAGGATTTGGATGACCAGACCATTGACGAATATAACAGCTTTGAAAAAGATTGTGTTGACAGAACAGATAAAACATCGGTCCTTATTAAACAACTCAAAGAAAAAGATAGAAAGCTGATTGTTACCACAATTCAGAAGCTCGCTATTGCTGTGCGTAATTCTAAATATTCAGCACTTATGGATTCTTACCGGACACAAAAGGTCGTTTTCATAATAGACGAATGTCATAGAAGTCAGTTTGGAAAGATGCACGCCGATATCAAAAAACATTTTACCAATGCAAATTATATCGGATTCACCGGCACACCTATTTTTGAGGCAAATAAAGGTGCTGACGGTCGTACAACAGCGGATATTTTCAATGCAGGGAAGATTGATGCTTGTTTACATAAATATATGATAAAAGACGCTATAGCTGACGGAAATGTTCTTCGTTTTTCTGTTGAATATCAAAGAACCATATGGGCAAATAAGATTTCGCATAAGGGTATTAATCCGGAATATATTGATAATCCTGAGTATTGCCGTCAGCATAATATTGACATAAATGAGCTTTACCATGATGAAGAGAGAATTGAAAAAATAGCTTGGCATATTATGGAGCATCATGAGCAGCATGTTCATCCGCAGGGCAAGGATATTTATACGGCACTATTTGCAGTCGATAAAATACCGACTCTGGGAAAATACTATGATTATTTTAAAAAGATTAACGAAGAACGTCCTGAAAATCAACGACTTCGTATTGCTGCAATATTCAGTTATGGTGCAAATGAAGATATGGATGAAGGGGGAGATGAGCATTCACGTGAACTGCTAGACCGCATTATGTCGGACTATAACAAAATGTTTGATACAGCATTTACAACTGATACATTCGATGCATATCGTAAAGATATTTCCAAACGTATGAAACAGAAGGATTTGCCGCAGATTGATATTCTTCTTGTTGTAAATATGTTCCTTACAGGTTTTGATGCAAAACCTTGTAATACATTGTATCTGGATAAAAATTTGGTATGGCATACTTTGGTTCAGGCTTACAGCCGTACAAACCGTGTTGATAAGGTAACAAAACAGTTCGGTCAGATTGTAACATACAGAAATATCAAGAAAGCACAGGATGATGCTCTCCGTCTGTTCTCGGGTGATGGTGATCCGAATGAATACCTGCTTCAGAATTATGAATACTATGTGAATCAGTGGCTGAATCAGGTGCCAATATTGCGCAAAGTTGCGAGAACACCGGAAGAAGCCGGAAATCTGAAAACTGAAGACACAATTCGAATGTTTATTTTGGCATTCCGACGTTTGTCGCAGACACTGGCTACATTAAAGACGTTTTCAAAATTTGATTGGAACGATCTTGCGGTTGCGTTGGATGAAGATGAATACGAAGAATTCAAAAGCTGGTATCTGTACTTTTATGACCAGACCAAACACAGAACCTCAAATGGAAAAATACCTGTTCCTGTAGATGTTGATTTTGATATCGAACTTGTCAGAACTGACAGAATTAATGTTGTCTATATATTGAACCTTTTAAAAAATGTGCATAAGGATAGCACTCCCGAGGAAAAACGGCGAGATGTAGATTTGATTTTAAGGGAAATTGAAAGATCCGATAATGAATCTATGCGTTTCAAAAAAGATTTGATGATAGCGTTCATTCAAACGAGATTTTTCGATTTGCCTCCTGATGCCGATATTCAGAAAGAATACGAGCAATACGAGAGAGATTCACTGAATTCAGAGATAGAAGAATTTGCTTATACAAATAATCTGGATGAGGGAATCGTGTTTGATCTTTTTTCTGAATACAGCTTCAATGGTTATATCACGGAGGAGGAAATTCGTAATAAGGTGAGTTATTTGAATCTTGGATTACTCAAATTGACTGTACTGATTGAAGATTTAAAGAGCTTTATTGTTGAGACCTATAGAAAATACAAGGCAGAGGGAGAATAATTATGGCGGAGAAAAATACATATCAGAGCCAAGCAAATGAGCTTTCAAATAAATTATGGGCAATTGCTAATGATCTGCGTGGAAATATGGATTCCAGTAAGTTTAAAAACTATATTTTGGGTATTATTTTCTATAGATATTTGTCAGAGCGAACAGAGTCATATATGAATGATTTGCTTAAGAACGATGGAATCACATATGAGGAAGCTTATGCGGATGAGAAATTTCGACCAACCGTAGAGAAATGGTCGGTGAATAGTCTTGGTTATATTATGAAACCACAGTACCTTTACAGGAATATGATAGAGAAGATTAACAGACATTCTTTTTCGGTTGAAGAGCTTGAAAAAGCAATAAGCGAATTGACCGGCTCAACTGTGGGACAAGAATCCGAACAGGATTTTAAAGGGCTGTTTAATGATATGAAACTGCAAGACCCGGATTTAGGTGACGCTGTATCAGAGCGTACAGAGCTGATTTCAAAAGTTATGTCACGTATTGCTGACATTGATTTTATGTTAAATGAGTCGCAGTTTGATGTTCTTGGCACAGCGTATATGATTTTGATTGGTTTATTTGCTTCAGATGCCGGAAAAAAAGGCGGAGAATTTTTTACACCCACGGGTCCGAGCAAACTCTGTGCAATTCTTGCGACAATCGGACTGGATGAAGCAAAAAAGGTAGGAGATTGTACCTGTGGTTCAGCTTCTATGCTGTTGGAAGTTAAGAAGCACCTGAGCAGCGGCAAAGTAGGACATTTCTACGGACAGGAAAATAATGCCAGTACATACAACCTTGCTCGTATGAATATGCTGATGCACGACATAGAATATCAGCGGTTTGATATCTATAAGGGAGATACTTTGAAAAATGACTGCTATGGCGATGTGAAGATGACGGTTCAGGTTTGCAATCCGCCATATTCGCTTAAATGGTCGGCGGACAAGTCTTTTGAGGAAGATCCTCGTTATTCCGGCGCAGGGAAGCTTGCGCCTAAAAGCCATGCGGATTTTGCATTTTTAGAGCATATGATTTACCATATGGATCCCGATGACGGTCGTATTGCAGTGCTCCTACCGCACGGCGTATTATTCAGAGGCGGAGCTGAAGAGGTAATACGAAAGTATATTGTAAAAGACTTGAATAAACTGGATGCAGTAATTGGTTTACCTGCAAACCTTTTCCACGGCACATCAATTCCGGTTTGTCTTCTGGTATTAAAATCCAAGAGAAACGGGAATTCAGGAAATATTCTTTTTATTGATGCTTCAAAAGAATTTACACCGGGAAAGAACCAAAATACGCTTGAAGATAAGCATATCGAAAAAATAGTAAATGCTTATAAGGAGCGTAAGGATATTGATAAGTTCTGTCATGTTGCATTAATGGAAGAAATTGAAGAAAACGGCTACAATATGAACATTCCCCGTTATGTTGATACATTCGAGCCGGAACCAGAAATTGATTTGAATGAAGTCGCAGCGGAAATTCGCAAACTACAGGCTGAAATCAAAGATATTGACGTACAATTAAAACCATATTTTGACGAACTGGGACTTGATTTTCCGTTTGGCGAGGAGGGCAAATAATTATGGCAAAATTATCCTCAAGTAACGGTCTTGAGAAGCGTCCGAAACTCCGCTTTCCGGGCTTCGATGAGCCGTGGAAGACAAATATATTTGACGAGATTTTTTCGCTTCTTCCAAACAATACGCTGTCGAGGGCAGACCTTGCCTCTTGCGGTGATATCTTGAATGTTCATTATGGCGATGTTCTCATCAAATATGGCTCAATTCTGGATGTCGAATCAGATGAAATCCCCTATATTACCACTGGGAAAGAAAGCAAAAAGCAATGCTATTTAAGCGATGGTGATGTTATCATTGCTGATACTGCCGAAGACGAAACGGTAGGTAAATGCACCGAAATCATTAACACACAAAATGCAAAAATAGAAGCGGGATTGCATACCATACCATGCCATCCGAGAACTGCCTATGCACCAATGTTCCTCGGCTATTATATGAACTCACCTTATTATCATAAGCAGCTTATTCCGTTAATGCAGGGAGTCAAGGTTTTATCAGTTAGCAAAAGCAATATCGGAAATACACTTATTTCTGCTCCTGTCTCTTATTCGGAGCAGGAAAAGATAGTGGATCTGCTCCATCTGCTCGACTGTCTGATGCGTAAGCAACAGGAAGTCATTGATAGCCTCAAGAAGTATAAAAGAGGACTGTTAATGCACTTTTTCTCCGATGACACCACTCGGCAATGGCGGCAGTACACAATATCTCAAATAGGTAAAGTGATAACTGGAAATACGCCTCCAACCAATGATAGAAGTAATTACGATGGTGATCTCATGTTTTGTTCGCCGAGAGATATTGGCGAACAGAAGTATATATCATCTACCGAAAAAAGAGTATCACCGAAAGGGTTTGCTTTGGGTAGACCGATACCTCCAAGTTCTGTCATTGTGACTTGCATCGGTCTTATTGGTAAACTTGGTATTGCAACAACCGATATGATTACAAACCAACAAATTAACGCCCTGATTGTTTCAGAAGATTTCGACCATGAGTTCATTTACTATGCTTTCGAGAACTTCTTTCCAAAATACAGAAGCAAGGTTTCAATGCAGACTCTTCCAATTCTGAGTAAATCGGAATTTGAGAAACTACTGATTAAAGTCCCCAACCTCAATGTCCAACATAAAATAAGCAACTATTTGGCTGGAATGGACAAAAGGATTGAGCAGACACAGCAGGAACTCAATGTGCTTCAAGACTTACGCAGAGGTATAATACAGAAACTCTTTATATGAATAGCTGTTGCAGTAAGCTGCGCTTCATTGCTTGAATTTGTTCGTATTCTTCAACAGACATCTCAATTCTGCGCTCTATCATCGAAAGAAACTCGACAACAGATGATTGAGCTGTAGAATCGGGTATATCAACACGCAAGTTCTTGATGATCTCTGCAGAGAGGTTTCCTTGTCCACCTTGTAAATAGGTGTTAATAATGTCATCCTTGCTATCTTCTAAAAGATACCGAAGATATTGTTTGCTCATATCATAGGGGCGTATGCAAAGAATCGCTTGATTGATTGCACCGTCGATTTTTGAAATATCGACTTCGCCGCTGGTCGCACCATATAGCGCAATGAGCAAATCTCCCTTGCTCACCATTTTTGCAGATGAATTTTGAAGTCCTGCTTCGGTTAAGAAAAGCTCTGTTTTTTCTCCGTGTATTTCACCAGAGCGGATAAACGGAATCGATCCTCCGTAATAGCTGCTGTCAGTTGATTTTGGTGTACCTCCAGAAAAAAACACGCACTCGTCACCCAAGCGTATTGATTTCCAAACAGTTGCCTTTGAGAAAACAAAGGATTTATCTCTAAAAATGGCTCTCATGACACCTCTTTTATACTTCTTGAGGGATGCCACAAGTTTCTCTTGTGCAGCAATTCTTTCATCCAGACTTTGGAGAAAGGACGCAATTTTGCTCTGTTCCTGCTCTGATGGAAGGTTGATGGGCATAGCAAAGATAGCAAAGAAAGTATCGTCTTTGATGCTTACTCTGTCATGTCTCGCACCACTATCACCAGACATATAAATGTATCTATGCCAAGCCGATGACCGAAAATACCACTCATAGTACAGCGGATTGATTTCGTCTTTCGCATGAAAACAAAGATACAGCGGAGAAACGATGCCATCCTCTGCATACTTGTAGCTGCTAATCGGACCGTATGGAGCATCGGACGATTTGCGAGGATTATATACGAAGTCATTTTGTCGGATGATATAATAGCCGCTTGTGTTATCGCTGTTTGCAATATCCTTATCAAAATACTCGCGTTGCGGAATAAGACCGAGCTTTGCGGAATTGCAAATTACATTCGTAATATGTCCATCAGCATTTTTCTGTGTGCTTTTAGAGAAAAGCGCAGATAAAGTAGTTTCTTTCCACGGCTCATCGAAGCCCGGAAACCGGAGTTTCGGACGCTTTTCAATACCGTTACTTGAAGATAAGATTGGAAATAAACCACCTCATGTATAATAATTATCGGAGGTGGTCTAAATGACTGAAAATACACAATTTAAGACGCTTGTAAATACTTGGTTAATAGAAAAGAAGCCAATGATTACACCGTCAACACATGCAAACTTTGTTCTTATTTCAGAGAACCATTTGATTCCATACTTTGGAAGAAAGAAGATTGGCAGTTTCGCTGAGACCGACATACAAGAATTTATTTCTTACTTGTACAATAACGGTCGTCTTGATGATACCGGGGGCTTGACTGTAAAATCTATACGAGATGTAATACTTGTTTTACGGTTATCTCTCAATTATGCTTATAAAGAGCGAATTATTCCTTTGCTTAATTGGGATTTGATTGAGTATCCGAAAGATACAAGTGTTAAGAAAGTCATATCTTTGTCAAAGGAACAGGAACTCGCACTGATTCAATGCATTTATATGGATATGAATCGTAAAACAGCCGGTATCTTAATTGCCTTGTTCACCGGGTTGCGAATAGGTGAATTATGCGGTATCCAGATGAAAGATATTTCTTTGCTTGACAAAACAATAACTGTTAATAAAACAGTACAAAGAATATATGATAAAAAGAAAGGCACTACATATCTGAATATAGGTCCACCAAAGACCAAAACATCAGCAAGGGTGATCCCTATTCCGTCATTATTAATGAATATTATCAAAAAATTTTATACCGAAAATCCAAATCACTATTTTTTAACAGGAAAGGTTAAACCTACCGAGCCGAGAACCTACAGACAATTCTTTTCTCGATTCTTGAAACGAAAAGGTCTGCAACAGGTAAAATTTCATGAAATACGTCATACCTTTGCGGTCAGGGCGATAGAAATTCCGGAGTTTGATATCAAATCTCTTTCTGAAATTTTAGGACATAAAAATGTATCCTTTACGCTGAATGTTTACGGAAGTGCTAATATGCAGCAGAAAGTGAAATGTATGAATCTGCTAAATGATTTATTATGATTTTTGCTGGACTTCTGAAAACAGTTGTGATATTGTTGCTTGCTGAAAGGCGGTGCGACAATGAATACACTTGAAGATTTATATTACGGAAACTTATTCCCTCAAGAAAAATGTGCAAGACTGGATGATGAGGTCAAGGAGCTATTGAAACTGCTCAACAGAAACGAAGAAAAGCTTACGGCAACCCTGACTGAGGTGCAGAAAGAAACCTTTGAAAAATACAAGGATTGCAATCGTGAGATTTCTGAAATCTGTGAGCGTGAATCCTTTATTAAAGGATTCCAATTAGGAGCAAGGATAATAATTGAAGTGATAAGTCAAGAATAAAAATATTTTCCAAATTATATTACACCCAAAAACAGACAGGAACACATCAAAGGTGGTGCTCCTGTCTGTTTTGCTTTATTCAATATCTATAATTTTTGACGCCTGCTCAAACGAGATAATCCCATCCATACAATCGTTTCTGGCTTTGATAGCGTTGTCGTGCCAATCGCAATACTGAGTATAGGTCAGATCCTTTGCAGAAGGTTTCTTTTCCAAGCTTAACGCCCGTTCGTAACGCTTATACATTCTCTGATTGACTTTTTCAAAGAGAATTTCTATATCGGACTTCGAGAAAAGTTTTGGTGCAAAAACTCTGCATGTGGTTGCTCCGTCACCGAGGGTATTTCCACAGTACTTATTTTTCTTTTTGGTTTTCGTTTTAAAATATCTTCCACAAAGCCGGCATTTCGATATGTTCGGCTTTAGCCTTACAAAGTGCAACAGAAGAAATTTATAATAGTCATCTGGATACTGGAAATGATATTCCGTTTCAATAGAATTTTTCTTCTCGTTATAGCTGTATTTTATATTGCAATCAAAATTGCTGAGAAAGCTAAAACTATCGTCAAGCCCCATATCAGTATTCTCATTGATGCGATATAGAAATTTATTAATGGAGAAGTGTAGATTTGCAATATGAAGGATGGCTGTCTTAAGTTCATCACTTGCGATAAAGCTTGGACATATATCTTTCCTTGTCCAATAATCGTTGACCAACTGAACTGCGTGATTGAAAGCATCAAAATCCACGCAGTGCTTCAGTTCTTTATTTTTTATGTACTGATTTTGAAAATCATCAGTTAATTCAGCGTTGCTCAGAAAACGCTGTAGCATAATTCCTGCAAAATCAAGAACTTCGTCAACGGCAGTTGTATCAGGCAACTTTTCTGCACTGCTGTCAGTGTGAAATATTCTTTTTAAATTTCCCTCATCATCTATACAAACCGATAAATATTTTTCTTGCAACACAATGAATCTTCCTTTTGTCAAAAAGTAAACTTTTGCGTTTTTGTGAAAGTTTACTTTTTATTTAAATATGACATCCGCTATTTTATCATTATATCATGTCGGTATAAAAATTCAAATTCTATACCAACGAAATTAAAACAAGGGAGGATTAAAAATGTTAAGAGAAAATGATTTGCTGAAAACTATTGACGGTGAAACGCTTTTGAATTCGCCGTTGAACTCACCTGAGTTTATTGTATCACACCTGATTCCGCAGGGAATACATTTGCTGGGTGGTTCACCAAAGATAGGAAAGTCGTGGCTTGTGCTTTGGATGTGTCTGCAAATTGCAAACGGTGAACCTATCTGGAATTATGAAACACGCAGAGGAACGGTTTTGTATCTTGCACTTGAGGACAGCTTTGAAAGATTGCAATCAAGACTTCTTGAAATCACAGACGAAGCTCCAAACAATCTGCACTTTGCAATATTGTCAAAAAGTATTGATGACGGCTTGAAAAGGCAGATAGAAAATTTTATTGATGAACATCCGGATACAGTTTTCATTGCGATTGATACTTTGCAGAGGATAAGAAACAATGATACAAAAAGCAATCCATACGCAAGTGATTATGACGACCTGACTTTCCTGAAAGAGATTGCAAATAAAAACCATATTGCAATTTTGCTTGTGCATCATCTGAGAAAGCAGAGGGACGACGATCCTCTGAATATGCTTTCGGGTTCAACCGGTTTATCGGGAGCAGTTGATACTGTTTTTGTTTTGAGCAGACCGAAACGAACAGACAACCTTGCAACGCTGTATTGCTCTGGCAGAGATATTGAAACGATTGAAATACCGCTTGAGTTTTCAGAAAAGAGTTTCGTATGGTCAAAGCACAACGGAGAAGAAGCTACCGTTAAAATGCTTGACGAGGTTGTAGTTACCGTAGATAATTATTTCTCTTCTGCTGTTGAAAAATCTTTTAAGGGAACGGCAACCGAGCTTGCAGAACTTATCAAAGAAAGCGACGGAACAGAAATAACACCGCCGATACTTTCTAAAAGACTTCTGAAATTTCATTCTCAGTTTTGCAGTCTAGGGTACAGCTGTGAATTTGGCAGAACTAATCAAGGGAGATTTATTAAAATTGAAAGACTTGGTGACGGCAGTGACATTAGTGACGGTAAATATGATACAAAGCCAAGTGTCAATCCTTCCGTCACACTGTCACGCAAAGAGCCGTGTTAGCCAACGTGAGGAGATTTGTGCGATTATTTTGCAGAGGGCGAGAAAGTACCCGTCTTCAAGTGAAAATCGAAATTTGGGCGAAATTACGGCAGAGAAAAAAGGGCTTTTGCAAGAAGAAACTCCAATATCATCCAGTGATTTACAGGGTAGGTAGTTAAGCAGGAGAAAGCAAGGGGCACTGATGTATCCCCCTTGCGTACCACATCGGACGGCAGTGCCGACCGAAGATTTGGCTTTAGCAAGCCGTTTTTCGATAAAACACAGCATCGTTTTATGGGAGTCAAAAGGTGATACTTTTGTGGGTCGTGATTTCGGGTTTGGTGTATCAGTGTATCCCGTAATCGAAAATAATCCGATAAACAAGCCGTTTTTTCAGGAGTCAGATAGTGTGTATCAGAATACTGGGAGGTGATTTACAATGGAAGATAAAAAACAGAGAATAAGCCTTTTTCTTGACAAGAATTTTGTGGTGAAGATGGATAAAGAAATCAAGTCGGCAGGCTTTAAATCGAGGAATGATTTTGTTGCCTATGCGGTCAATTCATATTTTGCAGACAAGCTTTTGTCAGATGAAAATTCTGTTGTCAATGAAAAGCTCGCAAAGGAAATTGCAAAGGCTGGCGAGGAACAGCAGAAAAGAATTTCAAAAGGGCTGTTCCGATATGCAGTTGAGCTTGAGCTGATTATGATACTTGCCGACGAAAAACATTTTTCAAAGGAAAAACTTGAAGAAATGAGAAAGGAAGCGATAAATAATGTCCGCCGTACAAGAGGCAAGGTACGGCTTGACGATTTATTTGAACGAAAAGATTATAAGTCACTGTAAATTTTAAAAAGCTATAATTCACTATGCAAGGTAAATTATTATTCGGAATGGAGGAACAAAGGATGAATATTACATTCAAAAATTCAGCATAATGAATATGAGGAAGGAGAGATAGCGATTAATAAAAACGAATGTGAAAAGCTAAGAATGCAGATGTCAAAGGAAATATGGTTGTCTTTCTTTAACGAATATTTATTCAGAAACGGGCTGATAACTCAGGAGGAAAGACTAAAAATGAACGGAAAAATTGCATCGTACATCAGCCGAATCAGGAAATGAAAAAGCTGCCGAGTGAAAATTCGGCGGCTAATACATAAAATAACTTGCTTATTAACTTGCTTATTATCTTGTGTGTTCTTTAATGTGTAACGTTTTTATTGGATTTTCAGGTGTAATTTGTAACGTTTTTCTTAAAAATATTGAAAACATTTCCAAAAACTAATTCTGTGTTTGATATAGATATATGAATTACTATGTGATATAATCATCATAATAAAGTGATGATACAACGAAATTGAAAATAGGGAAGTGAAGAAATGGATATTTTAAAAACGAGGGAACAGCTCAGGAGTTGCAGTATATACGACCTGCCTTTGCGTGTAACATTCTACGCCCGAGTGAGTACGGAAAAGGACGCACAGCTTAATTCGCTTGACAATCAGATCAGCTTCTACTCGAATATGATTAAGAAAAATCCCAACTGGGAATATGTCGAGGGTTACATTGACGAGGGCTTGTCGGCTATCTCGACCGAAAAGCGTGAAAATTTTCACAGAATGGTAACCGATGGCGAGAACGGCGAGTTCGATATGATAATCACAAAGGAAATCTCCCGATTTGCAAGAAACACGCTTGACAGTATCAGGTTCACAAGAGAGCTTCTGCACTTCGGCGTTGCGGTGTTTTTTCAGAACGACAACATCAACACACTTGACGAGGACAGCGAACTGCGACTGACAATTATGTCAAGTATAGCACAAGACGAGCTGAGAAAGCTGTCGTCTCGTATCAAGTTCGGGCATCAGCAGGCAATCAAAGACCACGTTGTGCTCGGCAACAGCAGAATTTTCGGCTACCGCAAGGACAATAAGCGTCTTGTGATTGACGAGGACGAGGCTAAAATGGTGCGTGAGCTGTTTGAGCTCTACGCAACGAACGAATACAGTATGAAGCAGATAGAAAACATCTTCTGGGAGAAGGGCTACCGCAATCACAACGGAAACAAAATTGCCCACACCACAATGTCGGGTATGATTTCAAACCCGAAGTACAAGGGCTACTATGTCGGCAACAAGGTCAAGGTTGTTGATATGTTCACGAAAAAGCAGAAATTCCTTCCACCAGAGGACTGGGTTATGTTCAAGGACGAAACAGGAGAGATTGTTCCTGCGATAGTATCGGAGGAGCTGTGGGACAAGGCAAACGACGTGCTTGAAAGGCGGAGCAAGGATGTCAAAAACCGTCAGGGTAAATGCAACCACGGCAATCTTCTGACAGGTAAGCTGTTCTGCACCGACTGCGGAGCAACCTACTATCGAAGAGATGCAAAGGACAGACAGGGCAACAAAAATTCAAAGTGGATATGCAGCGGCAAAATCAAAAACGGCGCAGATAGCTGTAAATCCTTTCCTATATACGAATCCGATGTCGTGCCGATTCTGCTTGAGGTGTTCAAAGAAACCTCCTGCGATGTTGAAGAGCTGATAAATCAGTATGTTGAAATGTATAAATCCCTCAGCCAGCCCGAAGAGGTCGGCAGACGGCTTGACGAGCTGAAAAAGAAAATGAACTTGGAGCAGAAGAAGAAAAGCAAGCTCCTCGGCTATAATGTAAGCGGTCAGATTTCCGACAGGGATTTTATCAGCCTGACAAAGCAATGCTCAAATGAGATTGCCTTGTGCGAAAAGGAGATTTCCGCACTTGAAAATGAAATGCAGACGAGAAACGATTTCAAAAAGCGGATTGAAGAAATGCGCAGAACGCTGAAACGGGCGAGCGAGGATGCAAACAGCGGAGTGATTAATCACTCGTTTGTTGAAAAATACATTGATAAAATCTATGTAACACCCATTGACGAAACGCATATGGAGATGAAAATCAAGCTCTTTACCAACGAAACCACCACAAAGTATCTTGAGAATTTGCGGGTTCGTACGGGACACACGTTTAAAAAGATGATTGAATCATACGAAAACAGTATGAAATAATTTGATTTAATAAATAAATCATAAAAATATATCGGGGCATATGGCAACAGCTGTATGCTCCGATGTTTATTATGCAATATTATTCTTAAAATATCAGTTGATTTTCAAATTATGCTCTTTTATGTACTCCAAAAGTGCTCTGCAACCATTGTCAATGTCGGTGTAAGTAACATCAAAATTGCCTGTGTACCATGGATCTGCCACATCTCGTGAATAATTGGTAAACTCAAGCAGGCGGTGAATTTTCTTTTCATTGTCAAAACCGACTATCCGCTGTAAATTGCGCAAATTCATAGAATCCATAGCAATTATGTAATCATAATTTTTGTAATCGTCTTTGGTAATCTGCACAGCATGGTGTGAGGTGAACGGAATGTTCATTTCTGTTAATTTTGCCTTTGTTCCACGATGAATACCGTTGCCGATTTCCTCTGTACTTGTCGCAGATGAATTAATTAAAAATTTATCGGCAAGCTTGTTATCAGCAACAATTTTTTTCATTACAAATTCCGCCATAGGTGATCGGCAAATATTCCCATGGCACACAAACATTATTTTTATCAAAGTACAATTCCTCCCGATTTTGCCGTAATATGCCGTGATTTGCAAGGGTAATTTGAGTATAACAGGAATGAGTATCACTTTTAAAATTCCCTCAAAACACGCAAATCAAGGCAAAATGTGGCATATTAGATTTTTCAAAAGTAGTCAAATAGTAGTCAGTTAGGGGGGTGCAGACTACTTCCAAAATCAACCTTATAACGATAGTTTTTGAGTAGGGAGGGTGCAAAAGCAATTTTTACTTGTTATAATTCAATGAGAGAATTATAATTTACCAATTCAAGCTATCGTTAATGGGGTTGAAAGATGATTTTATTATAGCATAATAATCAATTTGCTACAACTACAAAAAGGAATTGTGAAAAAACAGCCCCTCTGATTCTTTCACAGTATATTTTAATTGCACAGATTTTACTTGAAATCGAGGTAATATAGGTTCTATTCTAAATGTCTGGGCAACAATAATACGAACCTATGTCAATACCTTGGATACAAAAAGTTGAACAATTTTCTCTGTATATGTTATGTATGGAGAGAATTGTTCAGCTATATCAGGTTTATACCTTTTGATTTTGCCGTTATACAAATACACCGTTACGCTCTTTACTTCTTTATTGATTGTATTGTATGGGCGATGAAGTTCTTTTGCTATTTTGTAAACCGACCAGTGGTCTATTTAAGCCTGATTGATATATAGTAGCGTTCTTCTCTTGTTAAGTGTTGACCTTTCTTGTGCTTTGGTGTAAAATTAAGCATATCCATAGTGACGATTTTCTTTCGGATTTTTGTGTGGTAACTTAATTCTACTACGAAATCGTTTTTATGGATATTCTTTTTTTATTCTTTCATCTTCATTTTACAATCTGCGTTTTTTCCTTACATATTTTTCCTAAGCAAGACCTTTATCACATAAAATACATCAGACAGAAACAGCACTCACACCGTAATGATGTGAGTGCTGTTTTTATTGTACTCGAGCTTCTTCCGTATTCCTGTAATTTGATGAGAAACAGCTTTGCATTGGAAGTTTTGAATTCACCGATTTTGCGACTGCTTTCAACTAGCTACTCGAATTAATATTTTTTCTTTGTATTTGCTATAGGCTGGTGAGATTTGAAATCTGTTCATATTCGTAATCATTATTGTGATAGATTTCGATTTGCTTTCTTGTATTTATAATCCAACACCACTTGAAATTACAATCTGAATTTGAGTCATATCGTTTACATTAATCTGACCGTCGCAATTTATATCCGCCGCTTGTTTCTGAGTTTCTGAAAGTACCACATTACCAGCGAGGTGTCTTTGACCTAATGTAACATCGAGAATAGAAAGCGTTCCGTTACCGTCAATGTCACCAAGGAGAACATCGCTTGCTTTATCAAATGTATAGCTAATATAATATTTCTTATTTTTTCCGCCGCCTTCTTTTATGAATTTAGCATTATTGCCGTTTACCTTTGCCGTAACTGTTTCAATATCGCCCCACCCATAAATAGGAGTAACCTCAATTTTTACTGTATAGGATTTATTACTTATAAATTTACTGTCAGTCGGTGACCATTCAATTTTGTTGATATTTACATTGCCGGCAACGCAACTTGCCGTTTTGGCAGGTGCAGCACCAACTGTTGGAGCTTTGATATTAACCTCAATGTTCTGGGTTTTGTATTTGTCCGGCACGCTAACATTGATGTCAAATATCATATACCTTTTTCCGTTTGCTCTTTTTAATGTGCCTACGCTGTCTATGCCATTTACTCTTCCGTAAATGTTGTTGTTCAGTTCATAACCGCTTTTTGGAATAATCTCAAGTGCAAGACTCAGTTTTTCGCCTATAGAAATTTTGTAGCTGTCATCAAGACGCTTTCCGTACTTTGCCCACTCTACTTCGCCAATCGTGTATAGTGCATTTTCGGAGGTTTTAGGCTTTTTGTAATCACCGATTGTTTTGTTATTACACATCTCATCAAAATTGTCAAAGTAAATATCGTTCATATATTTGAGCTTTTTGTCGATTTTGATATTTACTATATTTGAATGTACGGTATTATTGCCACTTATAGCATCGCAGTATATCTGTTTGCCGTTAAGCCAGTCGCTGACATTGGTAATAAATAATTTTTTGCCTCCGGATGATGTGGAAAGCTCACCGTATCCGTTGGTTAATATATAGAGCCAGTCAATTTCTTTGCCATTTTCATCAATAATATGCCATTTATATGTGTCTGCATTTGTTGCATTAATATCAAAGGTAACAGCGTCACCAAGGTTTGGAGAATACCCGTCTGTGGGCTGAGTTGTAATAACCGGATTTGGAGCTATTATTTGAAGATGTTTTTTACCTAATGAGTTTGATACAATATTTATGTCAACTTTTTTTTCGTCATCATATACTTTGCACTTTGAAGATATTACATTTGAAAAATCAACCCTTCTTGCTAACCATTGGTCAGTTATTTTGGGCTTTGTCAAGAAAGTAATTCCGTAAGAGCCTACATATGTGCCACCTGAGATAACGGGGAGATAATCAGAATCTAATGTTGTTTTTATGCACACAGCACCTTCAAAATTATAATTATTTTCATCAAATAGTTTGAAATACCCGCCGTTAATGTTAAATGATTGCATATTTGTTGCTTCAACAGCAGCTTTTTTGGCATAGTAGTTTCCGCCGTTGATTGTGAGTTTACCGCCGTTTGCTACAACGCCAAATGCCTGTTTACGTTCATAATAGTCATCATATTCAAAGTTACCTTGGTTAATTGTAGCGGTTGTATATTCATCAAATACAATCGCATTATACAGTCCGCCAAAATGACCGTTATTAATAGTTATATTTTTATAGTCATTCTCGTAAGCGTTTTTAACTAAAGTACCGATTACAGGGCCTTTTGATGTTGCTTCAAATTTACCGCCGTTAATGGTGACATTGCCTCCCGTAATGTTTATAGCCGGTTTTTCGGTATATGTTGTATATATGCCACCGTCTATTTGCAGATTTCCTTTTGAAATAACGCAAGGAAAATCATAGTAAAACTCTGTGCTTCTTGCTACACCCTTTATATTGCTCAATCTTAGGCTTGCACCCTTTGCAACATTAAATATACATCTGTTATTGTTTCCTGAGAAAAAACTGAATGTAGTGTTGTTATCGTTTAAACTTGAAGTATCAAACTGAAGTATTCTAAGACTACCACGTTTAATGTTAAAAAGACAATCATCATAAAGGGTTTCCCTTGAAATTTTAAATTTATTCATATTAATAGTAATTTCAGCTTTTGGATCATCTAAGCATAACTCATTATTTCGTTTTGAGTCTTCTATAACTTCATAGCCATTGTAACTATTGGTAAAATTTATAGTAATCCATTGCTTTCCGCCTTTTGCAAGTGCGGCTTTAAGCTCGTCATAGCTTTTAACAATAATCTGATTGCTTTTTTTGGGAATTGTAAGTGAATCAAATTCATAATTGCAGCCGCCGCATTTTATACCATCTGCCATCTGTTGTATTGGTAGGCTGTTTGTCAACATACCAATGCTCTCTTCCTTTATAAGATGATTCGCTATGAGTATAAACCGTATCAAGCATTTTTTTACCGCAGGTTTTGCATAACTCATAATGCTCAAAAATGTCATATGCTTTTGCTCCGCTTGTGTGGATATGGTCTTTAGGAGAACAAATAATTCTTTTTGTCGCACATAATAAAACAGTATCGTTATCGGAAAGATAATTGGGATCAATATAAGTATCATCCGGAAGCTGACTTTTCAATGTGGATACAGGCATAAACATTCTTTCTTCCGATGCTTCAAGCAAATTGTTATCTGTATCATAAAATTCAACATCTGCTTGCATTCCATATGGTATTGTTTGATTTCTTACAACAAACATAGAATAAAAATAATAACTTTCTGTATCAACAAACTTTGGAAGGTCATTCGTTTCTTCACTTATTGAACCGAGAAGACTATTATAGAAATTTTCAAATTCTTTTGGTTCGATTGAAGCACTAATACTGTCGTTGTCTGAACTCCAAACTGTACCAAGTAATTCGTACTTTAAATTACCGCTGTATTTAATATTATGATCAGGTTTTGCGTCAGGTCGTGGGTAGGTAATATTGCTGATTTTTATGTTACAGGTTACTGCATTTGTTGATATAAGAGACAATGGCAATACAGAAACAACCATAAGTACCGAAAGCCCAATGCTGAGCAGCTTTTTTGAGAGTTTTGCTTTCATGTTTTTTCCTCCTTTATTTTGAATTGCAATATTTTTTTGCTAATAAATATAAATAGTTTTGAATATCAGTATCAAAGCTATAATCCGATACTGTAAGTTCTTGCTGATTTTCCCACTTTGTCGTGATTGAGTATGTAGTTATGTCGCAAGCATCGTATGGTATATTTTTATGATTGCTATATAAATTATAAAGATTATTTTTTTTTGCGAAATTTTGAATTTTTAAAAACTCATTATAAGCTATTTTTTTATTTTCAAATTCTATATGCTTACCGCTTAATTCAAAATTCTCAATGGTACAATCTGCTGAAAAGTAAGCCTTACTGTCTTTTGTGTATGCTGTAAAGCTATAACAATAATTATAGTTTGAATGGTTACAACTTATGCTTATATATTCAAGCTGAGGTGAAAAAGTTGATTTGTTTTTATCTTTGCAACTGTTAAATAAAAATATATTGAGCATACACAATAAAAGCACAACCGATTTTTTCATTTTCAAAATAATAATATTCTATAAAACAAATAAAGGCAGATGAGTAAAAACACATCTGCCTTGTGATTTTCTATCAGTTAGACTTCTTATTCATTACCGCACCAACAATAAAGAGTACAGGTAATACAAGGCCTATCACGAGTGACACGAAATTAAAGCCACTACCGCCAACCGCACCAATAATAATGCCGAGTAAATTAAATATTGCAACAATAATACCGAACACTAAGCACGAGGTTGCTTTTTCGGGCTTTGTACAATTTTTTACACCAATGATACCTGCAATAAGCTCAGCAACCGAACCCAGAATCATAACAACACATGAAGTATAAATTATTGTCGGATTAAGTTGAGCAGAGGAAAGGTCGCCGTCTGCTAAGTAAGTTAAAGCACCTACACCTGCAATGGCAATAATGCTCATGATAATAGAAAGTGCACCGCCGATAATCATTAAAATACCAACGACTTTAAGTAATCCTTTTCCTTTCATTAAAAAAACCACCTTTTCAATATATTTGTACAGGAGATATATCCTTGATACAATTATATTGTACAGTAACTTATAATATTTTGCCCTACCCATTTGGGTAGTTTTGGCAAAATTACTGTAAATAAAATGTGGTAAAGTTATATTTTGTTATATTTTAATATAGGGGGTTGATGTAACCGCTTGAAATCATAATAATTGCAAGCTGAGCAACACTTGAGCATCCGGTTTTTGAAAGCAGATTACCAATGTGATATTTTACTGTATTTTCCGAGATATAAAGCTCCGAGGCAATCTCTCCTCTTGATTTATGCTTGCAAATTAATCTGAGAATTTGCATTTCTCTTTCAGTAAAAGGAGTTTCACCCTTTGGCAAAGGAATTGTTTTGGGTTCAGGAAAATATTTTTCTCCATTGAGCACTTTTCGTATTGTATCAATAAAAAATGTCATACTTTTGCTTTTATATACAAATGCGTCTGCACCTGCCTCTTTAGCACGAGGAGAATAAGATATTTCATCAAAGCCGCTCATAACCACTACCTTAATATCTTTAAAATTCTGTTTGATATTTTCCGTAGCAACAAGTCCGGAGGAGTAGCCCTCTGTGCATACATCTAACAGTACAATATCCGGACGTAGCCTTTCACATAAAAGCACACAATCGTTCGCATTTGCACTTTCACCAACAACGCAAAAATCATCTTTTTTCTCAAACATTGCTTTAAAAGCTTCTCTGACAGAAGTGTGGTCGTCAACAATCAATACTTTAATCATAGTTTTCACCCTCCTTTACGGTTAACTCAACTGAGAAATGCGGATATGGTGTAACACTGAGGGTTCCACCGAGCATTTCTGCTTTATTTTTAAGTCCGGAAAGTCCTGTGCCAAGTTGGATTGTAGTACAGGTATTTGTTCCGTTATCTGTGATTTTAAGAGAATTAATGCCATCCTTGCTCTTGATTTCTGCACGCACTTTTGTGGCAAGTGAATGTCTGACCGCATTTGTACTGCATTCTCGTATTGTTTCTACAAAAAGTGCGGCTATATCATTATCATACGGCATTTCTCCGATTATTGCAAGTTCAACACCTATTGATGACATTACTTCTTGCAGGAGAATCAGACTTTTATCAGATGCATTTTTTTCATCCGATAATATATCTTTCATTATACTGTTACAGAATTTTTCAATAGCGTCAGCGTCTATATTATCATCTTTATTCTGTAATTTTCGCAAAAGTACAGAAAGCTTTTGTCCCAGTAAATCGTGTACTCTTGTTCGTATCTGTAACAGAGCACCCTCTTTGCATGAGGTTTCAAGATTATTTAGCTGAAAATTCAGTTCATTACCTTTTTGAACAAGTCTTGCTTTCAGGCTCAATAGCTCCTGCATTGCATTCATCTGTTCTGTAACATTTGTGGAGGTAATCAGAAAGTATGGTTTTTTCTTTATATACATTTCTGTTTGTTTAATCATATAATAAGAATTTTTAACTTTGCAAACTGTTTGCTGATTTTGTGTGTTGGAAATATTACGGATTTCGTTTATAAACTTTATTCCGCTTGTAAATTCTTTATTAAAAATCTCCGTCATCAAATTACTTATGCAATGATTTGCAAGCAGAATCTGCCCGTCATTTCTGCAAAATAAAATTCCTGTATTGAGTGCGTCTATTGATTCCTTTACAGAAAGCGGAGTTATAGTGTTTCGTTTTAATTTACTTTCTTTTAATATTAAATGTACACTTCTTATAATAAACATTATCAGTGCAGTAAAAAGAACAACTGTAAATGTACCGTTTGCAAGATGATTTGCAAATGGCAGCAATGGCAGAGCAAAGCATATTGATAATGTTATGTGTGCTTGCTTTAAATAAACAGCAGTTGCAATAAGCATAATTAAAAACAAAATGGATGCTATGTACCCAACAGCTAAATATTGTTCTGGATAATAAATTGATATATTAGTTTGGTAATAAATGCAGGAATATATATAACCATAAATAAATTGCAGCAGTATTACGGAAAATTCAAATGATAGTTCGCAAACATATTTAAAACCTTTTGCTCCACTGTTAAATTTGTATATAAATGCAAAGCATTGCATACAAATGCCTGCAATTATCAAGATACAAACTAAAACTCGCACAAATTCAGGATAAAAATAAATGTAATTCATTGCTTTTCACCACCCTTAAGCAAAAGCCAAATGCCAAGGTTATCGTCATCATTTTGCTCGATGATTTTACCACCCGATTTTTCAAGTGAAATCATAAATTTTTTGTCAAAAATATTACTGTTGATTTTCGTTGAGCTAATCACCTTTATAGAAATTTCCTTATCGGATATTTCTGTGCGAGCAAATATGTATTCGCATTTTGTTTGTGTTGCTTCGTCAAGAATGTTGTACATAAACTCATACATAAGATTTGCGTGTTCAATGTCAAGCTTTTTATTGCCGTTATTGGTGCAGAGCAGCTTTACTTTGGAATATTCTGCAAAGCTTCCGAGTTCGTCTATATACATACTTAGCTCATCAGAGGAAAAATATTTTTCCTCAAGAGCAATAAAAAACATATTACACCTGCGTTTTATGTAGCACAAAAGTAATGCGGCTTTGACAGTAAGCAGGGAATTATTGTTTTGATTTTTCATCTTTTCAGGTAAACGGGAAAGCAACTTGAGTTTATCGGAAATTTCACTTTCAAGGCTGTTGCAGATGTCAATTTTTTCCTCGTTTTGTAAGTATTTTCGCCTTGCTTTTTCTTCTTTTCTGATTAAGGCATTGGTTGCCCTTAGCTTTTCTACAGTAGTTTTAGTATTTGAATACATTTTGTTCAGCTGAGAAATATCGTCCTGCCAAACAACATATCCGCCGGAAATTTTCTTGCTGAAAAGCAGTGTGTTCTCATCAAGTTTTATTGGATTTTTACCGTTAATAATGCTGTCTTTTTGTTTATCGGTAAGGCAGTAGTCGAAATTTGCGGTAATTTCTTTTTCAAAATAATTGTTGAGAATTTCCATTTTAAGCGGTGAATTTTTAAAAGATTTTTGTATTTTGTGTTGGTGGGAATAAGACTGCTGCGCAAGCATACTTCCATAAATGCGAGGATAATAAATGTGATAACTACCGTCATATCACTCTCAAAGGCAAACGGCAGACGCATTACATAGGCAACAGTATATAAAAAAATCAAAAGGGAAAAAGTAACAGGGTAAAAAATATTTAGCTTATTCGGACTTTTTATACTGCGTATTATAAGCCACAACAATACAATGAAAGTTTGTAATCCAATGCACAGCATAGATAAATAATATACAATGCCGTAGGTGTATTCAGAGGAACCGTTTTCAATTCCGTTATAAAACGAAAAAGCAAGCTGATGGTAGTCATTTGTGTATATCAGACATAGCAGAAATAGTTCAACCACTATAAAAGGCAGAATCCGCAGCGGTATGATTTTGTTGCTGCTTGGTTTGTCTGTTACGCTTGTTAAATATAACAGACCTGTTGCTATACCGAATTGAAAAAGATAGTAGCTGTACCAAAGCTGTCTTTCAATCATCGGAGAATTAATTTGCCACTTAATGCACCTCGCTGTAAGCCATAGAATAAGCATTGAACCGATAATAATAAAAGATAATTTAACCCTTTTGTTAATTACTCTCAAGCCAAGCACAGCTATCCACAGCACTGTTAATGTAATGAAAAATACTGCTGACAAAATATGCTCTTGTCCGTCTGCTGTTGAATATCTGCGTTGCTCAAAAACTGTTCTCCTCATCTTTTTAATAACATTTGTTGATTGCTCGTTAAAGTGCCGGTAATCGGTATAAATAACAGCGTTAGAATATTTTTCTTGGGTAGGATACAGGGGAGATGCGTTGTTATATGTTCGCAAGTCATTTTGATTTATATTATTGCAGAGATTGTTTTCAAAACATAGTGGGTATGGTGAAAGTATTCCTTGCACAAAAGAAAGCGTACCATCATTTGGAATAATAATGTCTATATTTTTGTTACCTCGTTTTAGTTTAACAGCCTGTGTATCGGTGCAGATCCATATTGGAAGTTCAGTATTGCTGTTGCTGAGTCTGCCGTTTCTTTCCATTTCTTTCAGGTAATTAATGGCATCGTCAAGACGGTAATTTTCTTTTTTAAGCGAATAGCCGATTGATGCGGTAATGTAATTATAATAATCTGAATCTATATAGATTTTTTCTTCAACACCTGCAAGAGAATTAAAGCTGTTTATGTTTTCTTTTACTTTGCCTGTGTCAACTGCTATTACTATCGTTGTGATATAATGTGGATACCAATAATAATGCCCGCCACTATCCATAAGGCTTTTTGCAAGCAGTTCATCAGCTTGAGCAGCATAACCGTTATTGAGATTATCTACTGCCAAACTTTCGGATATAACTAAATTATATTCATCATTATCGCATTTTAATGCATTAAAGTAATCCTTGTTATTGACTGAAATGGTCTTTATATGGTTCATACAACCGTTAAAAAGAGTACAAAGCAAAATTAAGAGCATAACCAAAATTGAAATTTTAATCTTTTTGTGCATTACTTCACCGCCTTTTAGCTTTAAATTAATTTTATTGTATGCAAAATTTTAAAGTTACATTATTATGAATATTCTAAAATTGTAACATAAAATTTCGTATAAGACAAATTTAAAAAAATAAAAAATAAAAACCTTAGCAAGCGGTGGCAAAAAACCACCGCTTGTTTATTGTTTATATAAAAATAATTCATATTTTGCTTTGCAATTGCATAATATTGAGATGCAAAAGATTTGCGGTAAACAGAAGCGAAAAAGTATTAAAAAGAATATATCAATTTACCGAATTAAGTAATATAAAATTTGTCAATTTAACGAAATTAGTGTTGAATTATTTTAAATTTATTAAACTTATTGACTTTTTAATATAAAAGTAGTAAACTAATAATCAGTTAGCGAGTGCTAACTTTTTTGTACTGTCAAAGTTAGTTAGCACTAATGTTGTATAGCGAGGATGGTGAGCTTATGCCTTTAACATTTGCCGATCCGGGCGTTGAAAACATTATTAAAAAAATCGGAGGTAACTCTGAGGTTCGTGCACATCTTGAAAACTTGGGTTTTGTTGTTGGCGGCACAGTTACAGTTGTTTCTTCAATGGCGGGTAACCTTATTGTTAATGTAAAAGGAGCACGAGTTGCAATCAGCCGTGAAATGGCAAGCAAAATTATGATTTAATGGAGGTACAATATGAGAACTCTGAGAGAAGCAAAAATCGGAGAAACCGTAAAAGTTGCAAAACTTAACGGTGCGGGCGCTATTAAGCGCAGAATTATGGATATGGGTATTACAAAGGGCGTTGAAATTTATATCCGTAAAGTTGCGCCGCTCGGTGATCCTATTGAAGTTACAGTAAGAGGTTATGAACTTTCTTTGCGTAAAGCCGATGCTGAAATGATTGAACTTGTTTAAGTTAAATACGGGGTTTATCCCCGATATTTTTAAATTTTAAGTTAGTCTAAAATAACTAAATCTATGAGAGGAAGACACTAATGGGTATTAAAATTGCACTTGCAGGTAATCCTAACTGCGGTAAAACAACCCTTTTTAACGCTCTTACAGGTTCAAACCAGTTTGTTGGTAACTGGCCGGGCGTTACCGTTGAGAAGAAAGAGGGTAAGCTCAAAAAGCACAACGATGTTGTAATTATGGACTTGCCGGGTATTTACTCACTTTCTCCTTACACACTTGAAGAAGTAGTTGCTCGTAACTACCTTATCGAGCAAAGACCTGACGCAATCCTTAACATTGTTGACGGTACTAACCTTGAGCGTAACCTTTACCTTACAACACAGCTTACAGAGCTCGGTATCCCGGTTGTTGTTGCCATTAATATGATGGATGTTGTAAAGAAGAGCGGAGATAAGATTGACACTTCGGCACTTGCTAAAGAGCTTGGCTGTAAGGTTGTTGAAATTTCTGCTTTGAAGGGCACAGGTATTATGGAAGCGGCAGAGGCTGCAATTGATGCTGCCGAGAACACAAAAACTGTTCCAATGCACACATTTAACGGTGTTGTTGAGCACGCTATTGCTCATATTGAAGAGGCAGTAGTTCACGAAATGCCCGAAGAACAGCAGAGATGGTACGCTATCAAGGTATTTGAGCGTGATGATAAGGTTATGGCAAAGCTTAACCTTAGCGACGAAATTAAAAAGCATGTTGAAACTGACATTGAAAATGCCGAAAAAGAGCTTGACGATGACAGCGAAAGCATTATTACAAACGAAAGATATATTTACATAGCTACTATTATTAAGACTTGCTACAAAAAGAAGAGCAAGGGTAGCCTTTCAACATCAGATAAGATTGATAAGGTTGTTACAAACCGTTGGCTTGGCCTTCCGATTTTTGCCGTAATTATGTTCCTTGTTTACTTCATTTCAATGCAGACTGTAGGTTCAATGGCAACAGACTGGGCAAATGACGGATTGTTCGGTGACGGTTGGCATTTGTTCGGTATAGGTACTTCACAGGCAGAAGAGGCAGAAGAAACTTACGGCGATTCAGATGCAATCATTGAAGCTTTCAATGAAGAATACGGTAATGACGATATTGCAGCTGCAATTGATCTTGAAGATGAAAATTATTCTGAAGATGCTGCTAAAGCTGCTCTTTCACAGCTCGTTACATTAACTCCTGCCGATGCAAATGTTACTTATTCTGTTGAAGATGAAGAAACACTTGAGGTAACTGAAACTCCTAATACAACAAAGGCTCAGTTGCAGGAGGCAGTAGACAATTATCTCAATACAGATTACAAAGAGGCTTACGGCGCTCCTGACGCAAGCACATACGGTGTTTGGGTTCCCGGTATTCCTGTTCTTATCGGCAACGGACTTGACGCTATTAATTGTGCCGATTGGCTCAACGGTCTTATCCTTGACGGTATCGTAGCCGGTGTTGGTGCGGTTCTTGGCTTCGTTCCACAGATGCTTGTACTTTTCTTACTCCTTGCTTTCCTTGAAAGCTGCGGTTATATGGCTCGTATCGCATTCGTACTTGACCGTGTATTCCGTAAGTTCGGCCTTTCAGGTAAATCATTTATTCCAATGCTTGTCGGTACCGGCTGCGGCGTTCCGGGTATCATGGCTTCTCGTACAATTGAAAACGAGCGTGACCGTCGTATGACAATTATGACAACAACATTTATTCCTTGCGGTGCTAAGATGCCGTTTATCGCTATGATCGCAGGTGCTATTTTCGGTGGTTCACCGTGGATTGCTACATCAGCTTACTTCATCGGTATGGCTGCAATTGTAGTTTCGGGTATTATGCTTAAGAAGACAAAGATCTTCTCAGGCGATCCTGCTCCGTTCGTTATGGAACTTCCCGCTTACCATCTCCCGACAGTAAGCAACCTGCTCCGTTCAATGTGGGAGCGTGGCTGGTCATTTATCAAAAAGGCCGGTACAATCATTCTTCTTTCAACAATCATTGTTTGGTTTACAACATACTTCGGATTTGTTGACGGTCAGTTCCAGATGCTTTCAGAGGATCAGATCAGCAATTCAATTCTTGCCGCTATCGGTAACTGCATTGCTTGGATCTTTACTCCGCTTGGTTGGGGCAATTGGCAGGCAGCCGTTGCATCGGTTACAGGCCTTGTTGCTAAAGAGAATATCGTTGGTACAATGGGTATTCTTTATCCGGGCGGATGGTCAGAAATCGGCGGTGCTTTCACAGCAATCAGCGGTTTCTCATTCCTCGTATTCAACCTCCTTTGTGCTCCTTGCTTTGCAGCTATCGGTGCTATGAAGAGAGAAATGAATAATGCTAAGTGGACCTGTTTTGCAGTAGCTTACCAGTGTGTATTTGCTTATGCAATCGCTCTTATGATTAATCAGTTTGGCGGACTCTTTACAGGTAATGTAAATGTTATCGGTCTTATTTTCGCTGTATTGGTACTTGCATTTATGATTTATATGCTCGTAAGACCATACAAAGAGGCTAATACATTAAAAACTTCTGTAAAGGTAAAATAATTTAGATTTTGATAGAGGAGGATGTATATGCTTACTTTTTTACTTGATAATATTGGTACAATAGTTGTTTTGCTTATAGTTGTTGCTGTAGTTGCTGCAATTATTATCAGCCATTTCAGAGCAAAGAAAAAGGGCAAATCTTCTTGTGGCAGTTGTGGCTGCGGATGTGCATCCTGTGCAATGGCAGGTAAATGCCACTCTAACAACCATAAATAATTATTGCTGACAAAAGCGACCGAGCATTTTAAGTGTTCGGTCGCTTGTTTTGTTTTTTGATTATTTTTCAATAGTTGGGGGTAAATTATGGTTTTACGGAATGATTTATCAAGCAATTTGCTGAATCATAATTAAATATTACAACAAATATTTGGATAACTCCTTATAAATAAAACAAGGCTATCGCATTTTAACCTTGCGATAGCCTTTCTTGTATCATTTGATTTTTAGTTGTTGTTTGAAATATAAATCTGCAATTCGGTTACATCGGAAACAGAAAGTTTACCGTCTTTGTTCATATCAACGCAGTCAAACAACTGCTTGTTTGTTTCGTCAATAAGCGCAGAACCGTCGGTGTTTTTGTTGCCTGCAATGTGCATTTGCAAGTATGTAACATCATTTACATTTATAATGCCGTCTTGGTTAGCGTCGCCTGTGAGAATTGTTTCATCTATTGCAATAAATTCAAAATCATTTTCTTTTGCATAAGTTTCTGCATATGTTCCAATGTAGCCGTTTATAGTTAGTATATTACAATTTTCAAATGAATCACGGGCTATAAAACTAACATCTTTAGGAATAATAATGCTTTTTAAATTAGTGCAATTATAAAAAACTTTATTACCTATAGAAGTTACATCTTGCGGTATAGTGATTTTTTGTAATTTATTACAGCCTGAAAAAACTCCATAACCAATATATTGTAAATTATCAGGTAGTTTAACATATGTTAAATTAATACAATTTTCAAATACAGACTTTGCTAAACCTTTTGAAAAGCCATTATCTGAAAGTTTATCCGGAAAATTTACTGTTTCTAAACTCTCACAATTACCAAAGGCGAAATCATCAACATATGATAAACTATCCGGAAGATCTATTCTTTTTAATGATAAACAATTTCCAAATGCTCCTACCCAAATTCTTGTCAATGAGTTAGATAGTTTAATGGTTTCTAATGATTGACAATTATAATATGCACCGTCATATATTGATAATATATTGTTTGACATTTCAATATTTTTAATACTTATATTGTTTTCAAATGCACCTTTGCCTATACTCGTAACCTTTTTTCCGTCAATTTCATCAGGAATAGTTACATCACTATCATTACCAACATACTTGGATATCTCAATTGTACCGTCATCAAGTAATGTATACTCATAGTCACCGCTTATAAAATTTTCATCTGAAGACACAGCCGAAGTATCACTTTCGATTGTAGCCGCACTTACAGGCAATGCGGAAAATGCACTTGTTATCATAAGTGCAGACAGTATTACGGCTGTTAATCTTTTAACTTTTTTCATTTTTTATCGCTCCTTGTGTTATTTAATTTATTATTCGCAATTGACACTCACTGAATGTCAATTACAGGTGTATTATAGCATAAAATATTCTTATTGACAAGCACTAAATGTCAAAGGAGTATAAAAAATGTTTAAAAATAAAAATGAAAATATGAATAATGTATGCGGAAAGAGGATTGCGGAATTAAGACTTGCATTAAATCCTAAATGCAGTCAAAGACAGCTTGCTGAAAAATTGCAGCTTTTTGGATTGGATTTAGACAAAAATGCAATCCAAAGAATAGAATGCGGAAAAAGATTTATAACCGATATAGAAATAGTAGCTTTTTGCAAGGTATTTGAAATTCAGCCTAATGATATATTTGCCATGGTATAAATTAAAAGTCCAATATTAATATACCAAAGTATTTTAAAAATGTCAAGTATAATTTATACAATAGTATTGTAATACTTATATTTGAGGTGTTGGTATGTTAAGCAGAATTCGTGAATTAAGGTTTTCGCTCGGACTGAATCAGGTGCAATTCGGACAGGCTCTTAATGTAACAAAGCAGACTATCAGTAATTGGGAAAACGACAATATTCAGCCGTCTGTGGAAATGCTTATTAAAATAGTAAATACCTATTCAGTAAGTGCCGATTATTTGCTTGGTATTAACGATAGGGAAACCGTTGATGTTTCGGGGTTATCTCAAGAGCAGATTGCTCATATACAAATGATAATTGACGATATTAGAAATAAATAATTATTCAAGCAAAAAATCAGCCTGATTTCGTATGAAGTCAGGCTGATTTTATATTTGTTAAATTTTAATTCCTATAAATGAAATATGAAATTACTTATTCTCCTCATTATATTTAAGCTGATTGTAAATCATATTGGCACACATATAAACATTGCCGCCGCCCATTGTGAGAATGAGGTCGCCCTCTTTTGCGTTTTTGCATACATAGTCTGTAATTTCTTCAAAAGTGTCAAGGCAAACCGAGTTCGGTACTTTTGCACCGAGGTCGGTTGAGTAAATATTATATGTGTTTGTTTCTCTTACAGGGAGAATTTCAGAAATAATCGCAACATCCGGAATCTTAAGAGCCTCTGCAAAATCATCAAGAAGAAGTGCTGTTCTTGAGAAAGTATGCGGCTGGAAAATCGCCCATACTTTTTTAAAGCCCATATTCATTGCGGCATTGAGTGTTGCGGTAAGCTCTGTCGGGTGGTGAGCAAAATCGTCTGCTACTGTAATTCCCTCGGGTGTACCGAGAATTTCAAAACGGCGGTGAACACCTCCGAATTTGTGGAGATTTTCGGCGATTTCCTTAGGTGTTGCACCAAGGTAATGTGCGGTAGCCGCTGCGGCAAGTGCATTATAAATGTTATGCTTGCCAGGAACAATCAACTTAATATTTGTAAGGAGTTCGCCCTTGTAATAGATGTCAAATTGCTCGTGAACGCCCTTGTCTGCAGAAATATTTTCTGCTCTGTAGTCGCAGTTTTCGCCAAAGCCGTAGGTGATTTTTTCAATGTCAACATCGTTTACTGCATCAAGTGTGTTTTGGTCGTCACCGTTGATTACAAGCAAACCTGTAGTCTGTTTTGCAAATTTATTAAATGACTTTTTAATGTTGTCAAGATTTTTAAAGTAGTCGAGGTGGTCGGCATCAATGTTAAGTATAATAGAAATAAACGGATTAAGCTGTAAGAATGTATCAACATACTCGCAAGCCTCGCAAACGATAATGTCGCTCTGACCTACATAACTGTTGCCGCCGATAAACGGAAGTTTGCCGCCGATAATTGCCGATGGGTCAAAACCGCTGCCGATAAGTACCTGTGAAAGCATGGCTGTGGTTGTGGTCTTGCCGTGAGTACCGGAAACCGCAATACTTCTCTTGTATCTTCTTGTTACGACGCCGAGCATAACGCTTCTTTCAATGCAAGGAATACCCTGCTCAACAGCTGCTTTTCTTTCAGGGTTATCTTCTTTGATAGCGGCAGAATAAACAACAAGCTCTGCACCGTCAATGTTCTCTGCACGATGTCCCATATATACGGGAATGCCGTAGCCTTTGATTCTGTCGAGTGTCTCGCCCTCATTCATATCCGAGCCCGAAAGCTGATAGCCCTCGCTGTTTAAAATCTCTGCAAGCGGACACATACCGCTGCCGCCGATGCCGATAAAATGTATCCTTTTTATATTATCAAGTAAAATGTCGTAATTCAAAACACTCATTCTCCATTCACAAAAATTCTATCTTATATTATAAAGCTATAGTCAAAAAAAATAAATACCTTTTTTCAATTTGTAATATATTTTCGTATTTTAGTTTTTATATTGCCAATTTATATTAAAAATGTTACAATATAATCGGTGATAATCAGTGAATTTAGTTAAGAATGATATTATAAAATTAAACATAACTTCGGCTACCGCAGAGGGCAGCGGCGTAGGAAAAACAGAGGACGGTATCGCCGTATTTGTTCCGCTTTCCGCAGTAGGCGATGAACTTGAAGTAAGAATATTAAAAACAAAGAAAACTTATGCTTTCGGTAAAATTGAAAATATAATTACTCCGTCTTCCGCAAGAATCGAGGCGGACTGCCCGCAGTTCTCAAAATGCGGTGGCTGTACTTGGCGGCATATTTCTTATGAAGAAGAATTAAAAATAAAATCAATGCGTGTTTACGATGCGGTAACACGAATAGGCGGAATTAAAGACTTTGAATTTAAAGATATTATCAGCTGCGAAAGACCTGACAGATACAGAAATAAGGCGCAATTTCCTATAGGTAGGGCAAAAGACGGAAGTGCGGTGTTCGGATTTTATTCATTTCATACGCACAGAATTATTCCGTGTGATGACTGTTTATTGCAGCCTGAGGCTTTTAATTCTGTAATAGAAATTACAAAAAGATTTATAGATAAAACAAATGCTGATATTTATGACGAAACAACAGGCAAAGGCAGATTAAGACATTTATATATGCGTCTTGGTGAGATTACTGACGAACTTATGGTTTGTTATGTTGTCAACGGCAACGGCTTAAAACAGGAAGACGAACTTGTCAGAATGTTAAAAGACGGCTTGCCTAACCTAAAAAGCGTAATTATTAATTCTAACAGAGAAAAAACAAATGTGGTTTTAGGCAAGAAAAATCGTGTTGCATACGGCAGTGACCATATTACCGATGTTTTATGCGGACTTAAATTTAAAATATCACCGTTTTCATTCTGGCAGGTAAACCGTGCCCAAGCAGAAAAACTGTACGGTAAAGCAAAAGAATACGCAAACCTACAAAAAGACGAAATTCTGCTTGATTTATACTGCGGAACAGGTACAATAGGACTTACAATGGCTGAAAACTGCAAAACACTTGTCGGTGCGGAAATTGTCGAGGATGCTATAAAGAATGCAAACGAAAACGCAAAAGCAAACGGCATAGAGAACGCAAGATTTATTTGTGCCGACGCATCAAAGGCAGCGGCTCAACTTAAAGCAGAGGGACTTCAACCTGATGTCGTAGTGCTTGACCCGCCAAGAAAAGGCTGCGGCGAAGATGTAATTTTGACCGTAGCACAAATGTCACCGAAACGAGTTGTGTATGTGTCTTGTGATCCCGCAACCCTTGCAAGAGATTTAGAAATTTTCGAGTCAAACGGCTATAAAACCAAAGAAGTAACACCTTGCGATATGTTTCCAAGAACAGCGCATGTGGAGACGGTAGTACTGCTTTCCCACAAAAAGCCAGACGGACATATCAACGTAAAAGTTGAGTTTGGCGAAGGTGAGGGAAAAGTTCCGCTTGATAATATCGCTAAAAGAGCCGAAGAGTACAAGCCCAAGGAACGAGTGACCTACAAAATGATAAAGGAGTACATAGAAGCTAAATACGGCTTCAAAGTACATACCGCATATATCGCAGAGGTAAAGAGAGATTTAGGCTTGCCAATGTATGATGCTCCTAATGCGGTAGAAGAATTGAAACAGCCGAGGAAGCATCCGACAGCGGAGAAAGTGGAAGCGATAAAGGATGCGTTGAAGCATTTTGAGGTAATTTAATAATGATGAGCGTATCATTAAAAACAGTGGTACGCTTATTTTTGTCCCTTTTTGCAGATTTGTCCTTTCCCCTGCTTTCCAATATAATGAAGCTAAAGAAGTGGAGGTGTGCTTATGAGAGAGAAATTTAATCATCTGTATTTGGATAGCCACGAAAGAAAACTTTTGATACATAGCCTTGTAGAGTTAAAAAATCAGCTCATTCAGCAAGGCAGATATACGGATTGTGTTGACGAGCTTATTTTTAAGGTCATAAATGCACCGACCAAGAGAATGAAAATTGAATATGTCTAAGGCAAATTACAAAGCCGCTTATTCTTATTGATTTTAAGAGTAGGCGGCTTTTTTGCGTTCTCTGGTACTGTTTACATAGCCACCTTGACAAAGTGGCTAAATCTATGCGAAAGGAGGACGCATCTATGTCAAATTGCAAAGTGATTGCTCTGACTAACCAGAAAGGCGGTGTCGGAAAAACAACCACAGCGGTCAATCTGGGTGTAAGTCTGGTACAGCAGGGTAAAAAAGTCCTGCTGATTGATGCCGATGCACAGGCAAATCTCACGATGGCTCTGGGTTATAACAGACCAGACGATATTCCCATAACGCTTTCTACTGTGATGCAGAACATCATAGACGATAAAACGCTTGATGTTTCACAGGGTATTATTCACCATAGCGAGGGCGTTGACCTGCTTCCGTCAAACATTGAGATGTCGGGCTTTGAGGTAAGGCTAATCAATGCAATGAGCCGTGAGCGTGTGCTGAAAACCTATGTCAATGAGGTTAAAAAGAATTACGACTATGTGCTTATTGACTGTATGCCGAGCTTAGGTATGATAACCATCAATGCTCTGGCGGCGGCTGACAGCGTGATTATCCCGACACAGCCCCACTATCTCTCGGCTAAAGGTCTGGAGCTTTTGCTTCGCTCCGTATCAATGGTCAAGCGGCAAATCAACCCAAAGCTGCGGATAGACGGTATCTTAATGACTATGGTAATGCCCCGTACCAACATTTCTAAGGAAATTACGGCAACGGTCAAAAGTGCATACGGTCAGAAAATCAAGGTGTTTGATACCGAGATACCTCATTCTATCCGTGCGGTGGAAGCTACCGCAGAAGGCAAAAGTATTTTTGCTTACGACAAAAGCGGCAAGGTTGCCGCAGCCTATGAGCAGTTAGGAAAGGAGGTGGCAGAGATTGGCGAGAAGCAGAGAAACCAAAATCGAGCTGACCGCATACGATGACCTTTTCCAAACGGACGAAAGCCGTGAGGAAGCAAAACTCTCTAAGATAAGGGATATTCCCATATCGGAGATTGACGAGTTTCCAGACCACCCGTTCAAGGTTTTAATGGACGAGGATATGGAACAGCTTGTCGAGAGTATCAAGCGAAACGGTGTAATGACCCCTGCGACAGTTCGCTTAAAAGAGGACGGACGGTATGAGCTTATCAGCGGTCACAGGCGAAAAAAGGCTTGTGAACTTGCGGGGCTTGAAACGCTGAAATGCGAGGTTAAAGAGCTTACCCGTGACGAAGCCATTATTGTGATGGTGGAAAGTAATCTCCAACGCTCTGTTATTTTGCCGAGTGAGAAAGCGTTTGCGTATAAAATGCGGTTGGAAGCTATGAAACGACAGGCAGGCAGACCCGCAAAAAGAAAATTATTCCCCAGTGGGTAATAATTCTGAGTTCGCTACTTCAAGTGATGAACTTGCCGAAAAAGTCGGTGAAAGCAAAAATCAAATCTTCCGCTATATCCGTCTAACGGAGCTTGTGCCCGAAATCCTGCAAATGGTAGATGAAAGGCAGATTGCTTTTCGTCCTGCGGTTGAGGTTTCTTATCTGACCGAGGAACAGCAATACACCCTGCTTGAAGCAATGGAGTACAACGATGCTACCCCGTCATTGGCACAGGCTATCAAAATGAAGAAGTATAACCAAGACGGCAAGCTCACTTCCGAGGTTATCCAGTCCATTATGGAGGAAGAAAAGCCCAACCAGAAGGAAAAATCTGCTTTCCGTGACGAGAGGATAACCAAGCTCATTCCCAAGACTGTTCCCAGAGGGCAGGAAACGGATTTTGTTGTCAAAGCGTTGGAGTTTTATAACCGACACTTGCAGCGGAACAAGGCTCACGAGAGATAGCCACACACCGAGGGCGAGGTCTGCCTTTTTGAGTGGATAGCCATTATTTTGGCTTCCCCCTCTCCACACCTCACCCCCTAACTACTGCCAGTAACTATCCGAGAAAAGAAATACTTTAAGCTGTCCATAACGGGCAGCTTTTTCGGTCAGTAAGGCAAAATATTCAATCCAAATTACAGGAGGTAACTATGAAAATCCCTAAATTATTCAAAAAGGCTGCGGCTTTTGTAATGGCTGCGGTCACGGCATTATCCATAATGCCTGCGACGGCGTTTGCTGCGGGTGACATCGGGACGATTTCCTTTTCCCACACCTATGACAGCAACGGCAATGCGATGAGGTACAATTCCAGCGCGAATATCGGCGGTTATACCGCAGGCGGAACGGAACGGAAATTACAAGTACCGTATGTTTGTGGACGGTGAGAATGCGTTTTGTATTCAGCCGGGAGTACCGCTGAAAACAGGAAACACCTTGAAAAAGGCTTCCTCTGATACTTGGAACGCCCTTTCAGCCAATCAGAAAAAGGCGGTTGGACTTGCCCTGCTCTATGGGTATCAGGGCAACCGAAATAATCTGTCGGGAAGTGATGATGAAAAATGGCTTGCCACGCAGACCCTCGTATGGGAGTTTGTCACAGGCTGCCGTGAAGCCACAGGCTCATATAACCAGACAAGCACCACCGTTTACAGCCTGCACTTCGGTTCAAATTATGCCAACAGCGGAGCAAGGGCAGTGTATGACCAGATTGTTGCAATGCTGCGTGAGCATAACACCATTCCGAGCTTTATGTCGGGCGGTAAGAATGACATCACAAAGGAGCTTGCCTACAAGGACGGAAAGTACAGCATCACATTGACGGACAGCAACGGCGTCCTTTCCGATTACATTTCAAGCTCTGACAGCAATGTGAGTGTACCGAAGTCTCGAAATAAGCTGCCAATCAGCTCCACCGTCGCTATCAGCGGTTCTGTCCGCATTACGGCAAAGAGGAACAATGTGCCGACTGTCAGCAGCAGTGCAAAGCTCATTGCCTATGGCGACCCGAACTTGCAGGATTTGGTAACAGGTGTGGAGAATGCTGATACCGTGTCTGCATATATCAATATCGAAACGCCGACAGGCACGATTGCCCTCAAAAAAAAGACTTCTGAGGACGGAGTTGTGGAGGGTATCTCTTTTTTTACAATCAAAGGTGATAACTTCAATAAGACAGTTAAGACAGGAAAGGACGGCTCTGTCTCCGTGGAGGGATTATTCCCTGGCACTTATACCGTCACAGAACAGTCTATTGACCGTTATGAGCCGCAGAAAACCCAGACCGTCACACTTATCGGAGGAAAAACCTCTACTGTGACCTTCAGCAATACTTTGAAGCGTGGCAGTCTGGAAATCGTCAAGACTTCCGAGGACAATCTGGTGGAGGGAATGAAATTCCACCTTTATGGCACATCTTTAAGCGGCTTGCCTGTTGACGAGTATGCCGTGACTGATAAAAACGGTCTGGCAAAGTTTGAAAATGTCCTTATCAGCGGCGATACCCCGTATGTGGTTGAGGAAGTGGATACCGCAGTCCGCTATGTCGTTCCTGCTTCCCAGACAGCTCCGATTGAATGGAACAAGGTCACAAAACGCAGCTTCGATAATGTATTGAAGAAATTCCAAGTGACTGTGACAAAGACCGATGCAGAAACAGGTTCTCCGCAGGGCGACGCTTCTCTTGCGGGTGCGGTTTACGGCATTTATAAGGGTGAGGAACTGATTGACACCTACACGACTGATGAAAACGGTCAGTTTACGACCAAGTATTATATCTGTGATAATGATTGGACTGTCCGTGAAATCAGCCCGTCCGAGGGGTATCTTCTGGATACTGCAATCCACAAGGTAGTGCAGAACCAGAGTTATACACGGTAGAGCTGAACAGTACCGCAAACGATGTGAATGAACAGGTCATCAAAGGCAATATCGCACTCATCAAGCATACGGATAACGGGGAAACCCAGATTGAAACACCCGAAGAAGGTGCGGTATTTGAAGTGTTCCTCAAATCCGCAGGCAGCTATGAAAATGCAAAGGAAACCGAGCGTGATGTGCTGACCTGTGACGAGAACGGTTTTGCCCAGACAAAGGATATGCCGTATGGCATTTATACCGTCCGCCAGACCTCTGGTTGGGAGGGACGTGAACTGATGAAAGATTTTGATGTGTTTATCAGCAAGGACGGTCAGACCTACCGCTACCTTATCAACAACGCTAACTTTGAGAGCTATATCAAAATCGTAAAGAAAGATGTGGAAACAGGTAATACAATCCCGTATGCAGGGGCAGGCTTCCAGATTTACGACCCGAATGGAAACCTTGTGACTATGACTTTCACTTATCCCGAATGACGACCATTGACACCTTCTATACTACGGCAGACGGCGACCTTATCACACCGCAGACGCTGGAATACGGCAAAGGCTATTCCCTTGTGGAAGTGCAAGCCCCGTATGGGTATGTCTTAAATTCCGAGCCTATTTATTTTGATGTGGTGCAGGAAAATTCCGAGGAAGAAAGCGGCATTACCGTTATTGAGGTAGTACGCTCCAATATGGCACAGAAAGGTACAATTACCGTAGAAAAGTCTGGCGAAGTATTCAGCTCCGTGGCAGGCGATAAGGGATTGTATCAGCCGATTTTCTCTGTCAGCGGTCTTGAGGGTGCAGTCTATGAAATTACCGCAGCCGAGGATATTGTCACTCTGGACGGGACGGTCAGAGCAAAAAAGGGCGAGGTTGTGGATACCGTTACGACAGGAAAAGACGGTACAGTAAAATCCAAAGAACTGTATCTCGGAAAATATGAGGTTAAGGAAATCACAGCTCCGTATGGAATGGTGCTGAATGAGGAAGTTCATTCTGTTGAGCTTGTGTATGCAGGACAGAATGTTGATGTAACGGAAACGGGTACTTCTTTCTATAATGAGAGACAGCGTGTTGAAATCGACCTCATCAAGAGCCTTGCCATTGATGAAGCCTATGGCATTGGCAAGAACGGGGAAATCTTTGATGTGACCTTTGGCTTGTATGCGGCGGAGGAACTCACAGCCGCAGATGGAAAGACCATTCCTGCGGACGGTCTGATTGAGGTCATTTCCCTTGATGAAAGCGGTCACGGGAAAGCTATCAGCGACCTGCCGATGGGCAGCTATTATGTGCAGGAAACCTCGACCAACTCCGCATATATTGTCAGCGATGCAAAATATCCTGTTATTTTTGAATACGCAGGACAGGATACCGAAACTGTCCGCATCATAGCCAATGAGGGCGAAGCTATCACAAATGACATTATTTACGGCTCTGTAAGCGGTAAGAAATCTGATGAGTGCAGTTATCGGTATCTTTAAGACAGGAACTACCGAGTTTACAAAGGAAAATGCGATTGTAGCTACCACATCAAAAGATGATGGTAGTTTTTCTTTTGCCAAAGTACCGTATGGAACTTGGATAATCCGTGAAATCGAAAGCCCGAAGGGATATGTACTCTCCGAGGAAGAAATCGCCGTGACTATAGGCAAGGTGGACGAAGTTGTGGAAATCGAACTTGTCAACTACTTCATTAAGGGCAACATCGCTTTGACAAAGGTTGATGAGGATTATCCCGACAACAAGCTGTCTGGTGTGGTATTTGAGGTTTACTCCGATACTAATGGCGATGGGAAACTGGATAAAGACGATACGCTGCTTGGCGAAATGAAAGAACTTGACGGCGGCGTTTACCAGATGAGTGAACTCCGCTACGGCAAATATCTGGTAAAGGAAACCAAAGCTCCGACAGGCTTTGTACTTGATGAAAATGTGTATTCCGTATCCGTTGAGGCAAGACCTACACCGTGGAAAATAAGGCGGGTGTAGGATTTATCAATGCAGCACAGAAAGGCTCTCTTAAAATTGTAAAGACTTCCTCTGACGGTAAGGTGGAGGGCTTCTCTTTCCGTGTGACAGGCGTGGACTATGACCAGACCTTTAAGACAGATAAGAACGGAGAAATCGTGATTGAGGGCTTGCGGATTGGCGACTATACCGTATCCGAAGTAAGCGACAAGGCTTCCGCAGGATATATCCTGCCTGCCGATAAACAGGCAACGGTCAAGGTGGACGCTACGGCTATCGTGCAGATGCACAATGAGTTCAGGGATACCCCGAAAACAGGCGATGACTTCAATCTGGGCTTATGGGTAAGCCTTGCAGCTCTGTCTGTTGTCGGTGCGGGCGTTCTCGGATTTGTCAGCTATAAGAACAGAAAGAAGAAAAAGGAGGACTAATTGATGGACGCTAAAACCATTATCGCAATCGTGCTTGTCGTGTTCATTGTGGGTGCGGCGGTATGGCTGAATATCCGTAACAGAAAGAATAAGTAAGTGGTCTGGGCGGCTGAAAGATGCCGCCCTTTCCTTTATGGAGGTAAAGATGAGAAACCTAAAAACCATTGAAAAGAAAGTCAGGGCTGTTCTGGAAAAGAATGAAGATGCCAGAAATGACGATATGGTGCTATATCTTGCACTTTGTAATGCCTGTCTGAAGGATGCAGGGGCAATGCCGCTTGCAGAGATAATGACGCAGCACAAATATCTCGGTCTGCCGAGTTTTGAGAGCGTCAGCAGGACACGCCGCAAGCTGCAGGCACAGCATCCAGAGCTTGCAGGGGAGCCGCCCTGTTCAGAAAAAAATGAGAGCCACGGGCGAAAAGCCTATCGGCGTTATGCCAAAGAATAGAGAGGTGCTTATGGACGAAGAAAAAACGCTCCAATCAGAACTATGAAATCATCGAGAGCTGTACTATCGGGGAGTACAGAGCTTGTCATCGGTCACAATCCCAACGCACCCAATCCTTATGTGTGTTGGTACTGCAAGGGCGGCTCAAATTATTTCTGGGGTTATTACACGAATGAGCTTGATGATAAAGCTGAATGAACGATACCAGTCAGAGTGCCGTATGCCCTATAATCAGCCTGCACAAAAGCAGAAAAACGGTGATGACCGTGAGCGATAAATCAAAATATGACTGCACGACCTGTCCTTATCCCCGATATAAGGACGGGTTAGTTATTTTCTGCGATGTCTGTATCCGCAAGATTTTAGACGAGCAGAAAGAGAAAAAGGAAAGAAAGGAGCAGCCGAATGAGTAATGAAATAAAGACAAGACCTTTAACCCCGACAGAACAGAAATACACCTATGCCCAAAGTATGCAGCTTGAGGGGCAGACAGGCACTATCGGGCATCTGCGTGGTGGCTTTGCCACGACGGGCTATGGCTTTTACACCACTTGGTTTGATACTAGACCACAATGGAAATCTGACGAATTTAAGGCAGACCTTGATACGGTCATCAATGCTTTACGGGAGGATAAAGGGCTTTTGCATAACCGCTATGATATGAGTGCGTTTGCAAGGCATTTTCCCGAAAGTGCTATCAAGGGTAACTATTGTACGGAGTACGGTTTCCGTGTGGATACGGAGAAACACGCTTTTCTGCTTCGGTGCAATCCCGCCAAAGGCGACTATAATTTTTACTGCTATTGTTATGTGAAGGAATGGCTTGATAAGCATATCCAGAAAGCAGAACAAGGTATCCGCTTTATTGACCCTCAATATAAAGAACTGTTCCGTATCCCAGACGGCGGAAAGGTCATTGTCAAGACCTCTTGGGGAGAGAAACGGGAGTATCCCTGCCGCTTCATTGATGAATACCATACCGAAGTCGGCAGCAATCTGTACCACATCTGCGAGTTTGCCGAGCGTATGCAGAAAAACGGGGCGACCTATGAGCCGAAACCTGCGGAACAAACGTCGCAGAAAACACCGAAGCACAAGGATTTAGAACGATAAGGAGGATTTAGAATATGGCTGTTAATCAGAAAGCCGTCAAGGTCTCGAATAAGGTCTTGGAAGCAGGTTTTACCGATGAAAAGGCGATTGCCGCTATGACTATGGACGATATTCTTTCTATGCAGGGCATCACGGTTGGGGATATTACCCTCATCAATGACCTGCAAAAGAGCATTAAATCGAACAAGATCATTTCTTTTCTTGGCGGTGATGCGGAGTGAGTAAACAGAAATATTTGAAACAGAAACGATAAGGAGGTGTAGGTTGAATGGCTGCGAAGTATCAGCTAATCACAGAGCTGTATCGGCGTACAGGCGTTGCGGTTGCAAAAAATCCGCAGGCGTGGCAAGGCTTTCTGTCCTCTGCCTGCCGCAACTATAAATGCCGTTATGACGAACAGCTTTTAATATACGCCCAACGCCCCGATGCTGTCGCCGTTGCGAAGCTCGAAACTTGGAACAGGCAGTTCAAGCGTTGGGTCAATAAGGACAGCAAGGGTATTGCCGTATTTGACCCGAAAGGTCGCAGGAATACGCTGAAATACTATTTTGATGTGTCCGACACCCACGAGGGCTATTATGGCAGCCGCCCTGTTCCGATATGGCAGATGGATGAGCGATACGAGCAGGCTGTTATGGAAAGGCTCTCGGACAGGTTTGGAGATGTGGAAAGCACTGACCTTGCTTCTGCCCTAATGGAAACGGCAAAGAACGCCGTGGAGGACAATCTGCAAGACTATTTTTCTCAGTTAAAGGACTGCACGAAAGACAGCTTTTTGGAAGAACTGGACGACTTTAATATAGAAGTCATTTACAGGCGGCTGGCAGCAAACAGCGTTGCTTTTATGCTGATCAGCCGCTGCGGTCTGGATACGAATGAGTTTTTTGACCGTGATGATTTTGCGGATATTGTAAATTTCAATACCCCTGCAACGATAAACGCCATCGGCGTTGCCACGAGCGATATTGCGGAAATGGCGTTACGGGAAATCTCACAGTCTATCCGAAATGTGCAAATGGCGGAAAAAGACCAGAATCGCACCTTTGCACAAAGAACGCAGGCTCAGTATGATAAAGGCAGACAACAACCCGAAAGGAGCGAATACAATGAGCAAAATCACTTACAGCAGACAGGGGGGGATTATCTTATTCCCGACCTAACATTACCGACAGAGCCAGAGCTTCCGCTTGGCAGGTACGCTTTGATGCACAGGGATTATCTGGAGAAGCACAAGCGAGTGACCTATCTCAATCTGCTGACATCGGGCAGGCTGAACGGGCATCTGCACGAGGTAGAGCAGACAGCACTCCAGAGTTTGGAGCTTCTGACGAAGCAGCTCTCAGCCGAGCCGGGCAGGGCGTGACAGAGGAACTGAAAGAGAAAGCACCGATGCAGTGGGTCGGACTGATGAACAACATCCGCAGCCAAGCGGAGGAAGTGATACTGACCGAACTGATTTACAAGTAAGCGTTGCCAAAGAGGATGAGGTTAGGGTCAATCTTCCAACCGTAGATGAACAAATCGAAATGATAGCAAAAGCAGAGGACGAAAAAGCCTCTGCTTTTGCTATTTCCAAAGAAGATATTGACTCCGTACTTCAGAAAGGCAGCGGTGTTGCGGACGGAAAATACCGCATCTACCGCCAATTCCAAAAGGGCGTGGACAGACAGAAAAATATTGAGTTCCTTAAAAATGAGTATGGAACGGGCGGCGGTACGCACATCTTCCCCGATGGTTTCACTTTGCTACCTCTACAATGAGAGCGATGTGGTGTATATCGGTGCGGATAAATATGAGATTGCAACACTTACCGAGGAAAAGGTCTATCTGCAAAATGCCGAGTTCCCTATCTTGGGACAGGAATACAGCCGAGCCGACTTTGAAGAAAAGCTAACGGAAAATCCTGCAAATGACCATTTGAAAGTGGTCGTAACCGAGAAACAGAGGACAGAAGCACCGTCCGAGAAAAAAGCAGGACGGAATACAGTTTTCTATCGGTTTTTCCGAACACCCTGCCTTTTATGACAGACAGTTTAATGACCGCTATACGGATTTGAGCTTTGCTCTGGGGAATAAGCTGCTTGGTATTTTGGACGAGAAACAGCACCGTGAGCGTGAGGGCGATAAAAATATCGGGTGGTATCACAAGACCGATTTTGTTATCAAGGCTGTTATCGGCGGCGAGGAATTTAACTATGAAGGGCGGTTTGATATTGGAGCAATCCACAGACGACCTCATAGGCAGGGAAATCATCATAGATAACCGTAAATATCTCATTGAGAACATTGGCAAAATCAGCGGCG